>Ga0256405_10000223_pt1 | contig 192436 bp, 154 predicted proteins | sample RumenRJG_02DNA_FD_189096 | JGI IMG/M metagenome (GOLD analysis project Ga0256405, IMG submission 189096) | Bovine rumen microbial communities from Lethbridge, Alberta, Canada - RJG_02 | ecosystem: Host-associated > Mammals > Digestive system > Stomach > Rumen | place: Canada: Alberta... | reverse complement strand
TCGCTAACAAACTTATTCGTTTAGCTTTCGCTGTCGTGACTAACAATCGACCTTATATAGATGGATATGTACCAACATTAGCGTAAAAAATCATTTTTTTGTCACTTTTTTAATATAGTTCGTTAATGTTCAGGCACGTCCATAAAAGAAACGCACCAGACTCCATTTTGGAAATCCGGTGCAAAAGTACTGCTTTTAGGGGGACTAAATCGGAAACTATACGGGTACTATCCGATTTTTTCCTGCTTGGCTACCTTAAGCAATTGATCAAAAACATCATCGTATTTGTAGGTCGTTTTGAAGTTATATAAATTCTGTGAATAGTTAGCAAAACTCGGGCAGGATAACGCGTTAGCTATCCGTTCAAAAAACTCTTTTTCAGTGATACCCACGATGTACCCTGCTTTGTAAATGACATTAAAAATAGCAGTGAGCTCTTTTTGCTTTCCATCTGCAATTATGGACTCAGACGGTAACGCTTGTTGCTCCGCCTCATATTGCTCACAACGCTGTTGTAAGTGCTGCTTCTCTGCTTCCATCTGATGAACGTACTTATAGAACCCACGTAAAAGGAGCTCCATGTGCGATTCCTCTGAGGAAGACGGGTCGGTATGTAGATATGCTTCTGCCATGTTTTTTTTCGTGAGAGGTGAATTGGGCTGCAAAGGTACAACAATTTTTTGATATATGCAAATCGAGCGGGAAGGGATACCCCTCTCCGCCCTGATTTTCCGTCAATTGTTAATAACTCTTGTAACGTCCTGATTCTATGTCAGTAACAAAGAAAATGCAAAAAACGCCCTAAATTGCTTAAAAAATGAAGATTTTTTTGCCCTGATTCACAGCACCTTACAAGTCCATTTTTGCAAAATCGCGATTTTCGTTAAAAAATGAATTTTGTTGAAAAATTACTTTTCCCATTCTATTCCCCTTTTTTTACGAATTGTCCCTATAGGGTGTCAATTTTACAAATTGTTAATATGTATTAATGTTAATCGCTATTTACAAATCCGCTGAAAAGGTACAACAAATATTTGAAATACACAAGGATTTGCACAAAAAAACGCACCCGAAGATGCGTTTTTTCTGCTAACAGCCAATAGCTAACAGCTAATAGCCAACGTCATTTACCACTGTTCACCGGGGATCTCAACGATATTCATGTTGGTAGCCGCCGGGCTGGCAGCCTGCATGAGAGACATCGGGGCGAATTGTGCTACCTGCACAGAGGGATTGATATAGTTCTTTTTCTTAGCCACGAGGGCACGATTAACTTCGTTTTTCATAAAATCTCAAATTTTAAATTTCAAATATCAAATATCAAATATCAAATTTATTTGATCAACTGTCCTTGTGCATTGTAGCGTACGCCATTCTTGATGATGATGAGCTGACCGTTCTCGATGCGTTTCTCGGCCTTGGTATCTGCGTTTGCGTTATCAATGCCGGTTACCACCTGCTCTTGGTTGAAGACAAAACGCATACGACGCGGAGCAGCGTTACCGCTGTAGATGACATAAGCCTTATGTGCTTTGAGGGAAGTGCTGTTGATCTGATAGAAACCGACACCGTACTCGTTCGTACCGCTCAGTACGTAGCAGTTATCTTGTGCGATGCTCAGGCTCTCCAGCGTAGTAACTGCATCCACACCTTTGAGGCTGTTGTCGTCCGGATTAACACTTACGCCGTTCTCTTCCGTCGGGGTGAGGACAACAGGATCTGCCGAACCGGATTTACGGAAGATGACTGCCGTATTAGCCGGAATGACTTGTGTGCCCTCAGCGATCTTCGTCAGTACGAGGTCATTATTGCTCAGAGTAGCAATGAACGCTTGCGTACCGTCGTTGGTGAGCTTGTAGTTCTGCGTGCTGTGGAAGAAGGTCGAGTAGTGATAGCTCGGGTTCTCCGGATCTGCATTCGTCGGTACTTGCTCATCCGCCGAAGCTGGAGCCGAACCAAATGGCGGAAGCTCTAAAGAGATTTCGAGGCTGAAATCAATCCATTGGTAACCTGTTTCTGGGTCATACTTATCCATATTACCATTAACATTAACCTTTCCCATAAAAGGAGAAATTGTCCACTTTCCGTAGGGAATAATATTCACAGCATCGGCATTAGAATTAGAATAAGCATACATATCGTAATCTCCTTCAACACCGTATAGTTCTTTAAGCATTGTTTTCATCTCTTCTTCTGTGAACTCACGCGGGAGTGTAACATTCTCAACCTTCTTTTCATTGCCATTTGCTTTAAAGAGAATATGCACATACGGAGCGGCATTGATAAGATCGGACGGAGCATTCTTCAGCGTCTCATAATTGGACACCAATATTTTCTGACCATCGGTCAATGCATCATATGCATCCTGCGCTGCATCAATCTTATCCTGGCAATCCTGTGTATAAACAACCGGATTCGGGATCGCGTTAATTAAATCGATTACTGCGTCAGCATAAGGCTGTGCTGCAGCGACCAAAGCTGCCCATTGTGTTTCAGCATTGGTCAGCGTACTATAATTGGTGACTTGCGCTTTCTGCTCATCGGTCAAAGCATTATACGCAGCGCGCGAACCTTCTATAAAATATTTGCAGTAGTCCGATAGTTCTACGGTACCGATCGCATCAATGGACACTATAACCGGCCATACAACATCATAATACGGATCGCTAGGAGCAGAAGCAGCATCCACCAAGGCTGCCAAACCTGTAGTCAGGTCATTTTCGCAAGTAAGGGCGAAACTGGACGTGTGTTGATGTCCCGAAAGGAAGCAACCCATACCATTGGAAGAGACAAACAAAGCTGCATGATCCTGTGCATTGGCTTCTCCTGCATATGCACAAACGAGACCATACGCTGCGGGCTGGAACTCTCTTGCTGTCAAATTATATTGCCAGAGACGGAAAATAGGCATCTCCAATTTTTTCGCCTCCCTTTCTTCGTAACTCAAATCCGAGTAGTACTGATAGGCTGCAGAATTGACCTGTGAAGCGCAATCATAGTTATTGGAAGGAGTATAGTATGCTACGAACTCTAATTTCCAAGGACCGACAGCAACATTTCCATTTCTGTATCCTTTATATCCTTCGTATGGATCTTTGAATCCGGAAAGATTGCATGGATTATTTACTTTAGGGAAAGACGGATTACGCTGACAGTCGTAGTTATAAACAAATCTTGCTGCCGTCACGGAAGAAGCCGGAGTCGGTTCAATTGTGCAGGTAATTGTTATATTATCCATACCGGCAACCTCACAACTGATTAAAACTGTTTCGGACTCACCTGTCCAAACTGCTGATGTTCCTATGTTCTGACCTGTAGGCCAACCGGCACTGGTATATCCGTTTTCATAAATTCCCATAATATTAGCGTCTGTTTCGATGGTAATACGGGTAAATTTCCCAAGCGATGTTGAGAATTCGAAAGAACCAACCATTGCGATTATGTCGCTAGAAGTCATACTTCCGCTCGACGACGGATTCGACGACGGAGCCAAAGTCACTCCCTCCTTCGTAACTCCGGAAGATGTGAATTCACTTTTGTTGATAACCACTACCGTCTCTGCCCACATCATCCCTATGCTGGCTGCGAGGGCGAGAAGAAATGTAAATAATTTTTTTCTCATACATTTAAATTTTTTGTTAAACAATATGGTTAATTAAATTGATAAAAGTCGTATATACCTAAAAAGCAGCACTCACAATCAGTGAGCACCGCTTATGCGTTGCGAATCATGTCTTATACCCATTAAGCCGCCATTCGTATGGGGGGGGTAAAATTCAATATTGAATTACATCTTTGCATGGTTCGTAAAAAAATCGAGCAAAATTATAAAAAAATCTGCACATACGCAATACGTACATGCAGAAATTTACGCAAACTACCTTTTTTAGGTCATTTTTTTACGCAAAGTCTATAATAGGTGTCAATTTTTACACATAAATGTAAAAAAACGCACCTCGAAGATGCGTTTTTCTTTTTATGTTTGGTTTTTCTTATCCTACCTGGCAGCCGTTGTGGACGAAGGATAAACGGAAATTACGCCCATAGGCGTTACGCTACGAGGCGTAATTGATAATATACTGTTTGTAGAACGGGTTACAGAAGGAGTATGTATTTCCGCTTTTATCAATAACACCCTCGTCAAGTAGCACAGCAACCGCTTTTTGCAGAGAGGATGCTCCAACTAATTGGTTTCGCAAAATATAGTCTGCTGAATAGATATTTTGTCCGGATTTGGTAAGCGCCACTAACAACCGTTTCTGGAGTGCAGACAAGCGATCTGTCCGTTCGAAATAATAATCGCTTTTTAGTTCTACTACACGGGTAAAACAGGTGTCAATAATCTCGTTGGTTACTTCATGCAGATCCGGCATCATATATTGCCATATCTCTGCGCACAATAGCTGTATATAATAAGGAATATTCTCTACGCGCGACAAGATGTACCGGCACTGTTGTTCTGATATTTGAATAGATGAAGCTGCAAAACGAGAAGTTATAAAATCAATAGTTTCGCGTTCAGGAAGTGTACTGATCTGCAGCGTCATAGCCGAATTATAAAATGGTTTGTTCTTGTCCATGAACATATCTTGCATAATATGTGTCTTACTGCCTAAGAACAGATAGTTGGCATGGTGTTGCAGTTGAATCTTACTGCGCAGCAAGGCTTCCAGACCAAACTTATGAAACTTTCGTATTTCTTGAAATTCGTCCATTACTACTACTAACCGCTTGCCGTCTTGCGCTATCTTTTCCGGCAATTCAAGCAATTGAGCAATCGTCGCTATGCTTACCTTTGGCTCGACGAACTCAATACCAAATTCCGGTTTTCCGAATGCGTCAAAGGTCATTTTTGGCCGAATACTTTTCAAAGCCGCGATTAACTGGATAAGGCGTTCTTTGCTCGACAACTTAGTATAGAGCGCCTGTAAGTATAACTCAGCAAAGGACTCCAACGAATAGACTGGCATCAGATCAAAATAGACACAACTGATACCTATCTGCTCCAATTGCTCTATAGCACGAAAGACGAGCGAGGTTTTGCCATATCTGCGAGGCGCCAATAGCACCAGATTGTTGCCGCCTTGCAGCGTCTCCACAATACGTTTTGTCTCTTCCACACGGTCGAAAAAGTTATCACCTTGAGCGATAGAAATGTAGTTAAATGGATTCATAATTCATTACGCTTATTCAATTACGCCTGCAAAGGTACAAAAAATAATTGACATATGCAAGAGTTAGCATAAAAAAAACGCACCCGAAGATGCGTTTTTCTTTTTATGTTTGGTTTCTCTTATCCTACCTGGCAGCCGTTGTGGACGGGAGCGGAGACGGTGGTGACAACCAGTTTGCCGTCGGCATTGACGGCAGAGAGGATCATACCTTGCGACTCAATACCCATCATCTTGCGCGGCGGGAAGTTAGCGATGAAGAGCACCTGTTTGCCGACGAGTACCGACGGATCGGGATAGGATTGTGCGATACCGCTGAGGATCGTGCGACCACCCATGCCGTCGTCTAACTTGAACTGCAGCAGCCGGTCGGATTTCTTGACGTTGGTGCATTCCAGCACCGTAGCTACCCGGATATCGGCTTTGTCGAACTCATCGATGGTAGTGGGTTCTTTGACCGGTTCCGGTCGCCAGTTCTTGAGTGCTTCCGCTTGTGCTGCGGCTTCGTTCTCGGCTTTGATACGCTCCAGACGGTCGAGTTGCGCTTGAATAGCCGCATCTTCGATCTTCTCGAAGAGGAGCGAAACTTCCCCGAGTGCCTGACCTTCTTTGAGCATATCGATACGACCGAGATCTTCCCATCCGAACGATGCATCCAGACGAAGCATGTTACGCAGTTTCTCAGACGAGAACGGCAGGAAAGGCTCAAAGGCAATCGATAAGTTCGCCGCGATCTGCAAAGCGATGTGCAGGACCGTAGCTGTACGGTTCATATCGGTCTTAGCGAGTTTCCAAGGTTCGGTATCTGCCAGGTACTTGTTTCCAATACGTGCGAGGTTCATCGCTTCTTTCTGTGCATCGCGGAAACGGAAGTTATTGAGCAGATCTTCGAGGGTTGCCTTGACGTTCTTGAACTCCTCGATAGTGGCCTTATCGTAATCCGTCAGTTCCCCGCACGCAGGTACGCGTGATTCAAAATATTTATTCGTGAGCACGAACGCACGGTTAACGAAGTTACCGTAGATAGCAACGAGTTCATTGTTATTACGCGCCTGGAAATCCGCCCATGTGAAGTCATTATCCTTGGTCTCGGGTGCGTTGGCGGTGAGCACATAGCGCAGCACATCCTGTTTACCGGGGAAGTCATCGAGATACTCGTTGAGCCATACCGCCCAGTTTCGTGAGGTGGAAATCTTATCGCCTTCGAGGTTGAGGAACTCGTTCGACGGCACGTTATCCGGCAGGTTGTATCCCTGTGCCTTAAGCATAGCGGGGAAGACGATGCAGTGGAAGACGATATTATCTTTTCCGATGAAATGGATCATTCTTGTATCTTCCTGCTTCCACCATTTCTCCCAGTTACCGAATTTCTCCGGTTGCGCCTGACACAGTTCCTGCGTGTTGGAGATATATCCGATCGGTGCGTCGAACCACACGTAGAGCACTTTACCTTCGGCACCTTCTACCGGAACGGGGATACCCCAGTCGAGGTCACGGGTGACGGCACGGGGTTTGAGACCGCCGTCGAGCCATGACTTGCACTGTCCATAGACGTTGGAGCGCCATTCTTTATGGTGATTGAGAATCCAGTCTTCGAGCCATGCCTGGTATTGATCGAGCGGCAAGTACCAGTGCTTGGTCTCTTTCTTCGCCAGCGCGTTACCGGTCTCGGCATTATAGGGATTGATCAGTTCATCCGGAGAGAGGGTAGCGCCGCATTTCTCACATTGGTCACCGTAAGCACCAAGAGAGTGACAGCGGGGACACTCACCGCGGATGTTACGGTCGGTGAGGAAGTGACCGGTCTGCGGATCATAGAACTGCTCGGAGGTCTCTTCTACAAACTGACCGGCATCGTACATCTTACGGAAATAATCCGCTGCAAACTGGTGATGGATCGGCGATGTGGTGCGCGAATAGATATCGAACGACACGCCGAAATCCGCAAACGAACGTTTGATCAACTCATGATAACGGTCCACCACCTGCTGGGTAGTGATGCCTTCTTTGCGTGCCCGGATAGTCACCGGTACACCGTGTTCGTCACTTCCGCAAACGAACATTACCTCTTGTCCCTTCAGACGCAGATAGCGGGCGTAGATGTCCGCCGGAACATACACTCCTGCCAGGTGGCCGATATGCACCGGACCGTTGGCATAAGGCAGTGCTGCTGTAATTAAAGTGCGATTAAATGCCATATTTTGTGTAAATTTTTACTAATTTGTAAAAAAAAGTATATTTTTCTTGCGTATGTTGTTTTTTTTTAGTACTTTTGCAGCGGATTTTGTGTTACTTTGCAAAAACGGGTGCAAAGGTACAACAATTTTTTGAAAAATACAAATAATTCGGTGAAAAAACATCAAACATATTTGGTTTTGCTAATTGCAGTGCTCTTTAGCGGTGCAATTCAGGCAAAAGTGAACAACTATGTAGGCGCATACGGCTTCGTGGGAGAATGGACGTTGCGTCCGGTTGAAAGTGACTATCGTCCGAGTCTGGGTGTAGCCGGTGGTGCCGGTTTCTTGTACGAGTTGCAGGCGGGTAAGGCCTATCACCCGGCGCGTTTTTTGTTTGATGTAGGTGTCGGAGCATGGGGTGGTATGACCTCGTATGCGCAGAGCAGCGACATGACCGTGGAGTTGTTCAACCAGTTGGACCTCCAGGGCGACCGTTTTGATTATGTGTATGAGGTGAAGAACCGCCATGACCAGTATAAGAACGTGTCTATCCAGGTGCCGATCTTGTTCGGTTTCCATTATCACCGTTTCTATATGATGGCGGGTGCGAAGATCAACACAGCGATCTTCACCAAGGCTTATACCTCAGCGGATATCACGACTTATGGTCGTTATGCCGATATCCCGGAGTTACGGAACATGCCGGATTACCAGTTCTTCAATGATGCGAAATTAAACGGTTCGGCGAGGACGAGTCTGAAGCTGGATGTGAACCTGAGTCTGGAGGTAGGCGGTCGTCTGGGCATAGTGACGGAAGCCAGCGGTTACGACGTGCCGAAACGTACGATCGAGTGCCGTCTGGCCGGATTCATTGACTATGGACTCACCGATCTGCATTCGAATGAGACCAAAGCAGGTTTCACGGCGCCGGATATCTATGACACCAATCCCAGTTCACCGAGTTATGTCTATCAGACCACCTCGATGGTGGATAACCTGCAGGTGAACGACATCATGTCCACGGCTAAGATCAATGCGGACGGCAGTACCGTTCCGTTTGCGAAAGCGGTTAATAACCTGATGGTGGGAATTAAATTCACCGTTCTCTTCCAGTTACCGGAAGACAAGAAGTGCGTGATCTGTCAAGATGCGTACGGATCGTCAGTCGGTCGCAGTCGAGGAGGCGTGAAGTACGAGGAATAAATCGTCTTCTTTCACTTCTCTTATCGCCCCGTCTTCGGCTACGGAGATACGGCCGGTCTCTTCCGATACCACGATACACGTGGCATCGGATTTTTCTGCTAATCCCAATGCGGCGCGGTGGCGGAGACCGTAATACTGCGGAATACTCTGGTCTTTGCTGACAGGCAGGATGCAGGCAGCCGCGATCATTTTTCCGTCCCGGATGATGAGTGCGCCGTCATGCAAGGGGGTGTTCTTGAAGAAGATGTTCTCGATCAGTCGGGCCGACACGATGGCATCCAGCCGTTCACCGGTCTCCGTGTATTCTTTCAGGTTCTCCGCTCCGGACAGCACGATGAGGGCGCCGGTCTTGGTAGACGCCATATGGCGGCAGGCCTGGATGATCTCCAGCACCTGTTGACGGGAAGCGGTATCTTCCTGTCCATTTCCTCTGCGCAGTAGTTGCATGGAGGAGAAACGGGCACCGAGGCGGTAGAAGAACGAACGGATCTCTTCCTGGAAGATGACGATCAGCGCAATCGCTCCTACGGAGATGATACGGTCGAAGAGGGCACCGGTCAGTTCCAACTGGAAACCGAACACCACGATGAACCATACCACGATAAACGCCAGAATACCCCAGAACAGGTTGGCTACACCGCTCTTGCGCAGCAAGCGGTAGGTCTCAAACAGGATGATGGTGACCAGCAGGATATCGATCACATCCTTGAATCCGAAGGAAAAAGAAAAAATATGCATGTTGTTATCTATTATACTAATCTATTATACAATTCTATTGTATCGCGCGTTGCGCGTACGTCATGCGTGCGTAGGATGGTGGCGCCGTGTTGCAGGGCATATAACTGCAGTACTTGTGTGCCGCATAGGCAGGTGTCGGGTGTTTGAGCTAAGGGCCGCCATACCATCGACTTGCGGCTGACACCTACGAGGATAGGACGGTTAAACCGTTTCAGATGCTCCATCTGCCGCATGCAGGCGTAATCCGCTTCCGTGCTGCCGATGAATCCGAAACCGGGGTCTAAGATCAGATCGATGTCCTCCATTTCCGGATGCTCTTCCGGTAGATCCAACTGTCCCCGTAGGGTCCATATGTACGGCACTTGGTACGCACGAACGACCTGATACATCGCTTCGCAACCGCCGGAGATATCGTTGATGATCATGGGTCCGAACGTTTCCAGTGCCCGACGGGCAATCTCCGGACGGAAAGTGTCGATGGAAAGTTGTGCATCCGGCAGTTGGGAACGAAGAATCCGCAAGGCAGGTTCGAGCCGTTGCCATTCTTCCTCCTCGGAAGCCGGAACACTGCCGGGACGGGTGGAGCAGCCACCGATGTCCAGGATCGTCGCTCCTTGTGCCAACGCATCCTTCGCCCAGGTGCTGATTGCCTGTTCGTCCGATAACCGTGATGCAGGGTAAAAACTGTCCGGCGTCACGTTTCCAATTGCCATAATTTGCACTTTCACGCTGCAAAATTACAAAAAAAACTGCAAATATGCAAAAAAAAGTAACAAAAATTTGCGTATGTGCGAAAAAAGTTGTACTTTTGCAGGCTGAAATATGTAAATTTGAGATTGTATATCCAAAAATCGAAAGAATAATACATAAGATATAGTTATGAAAAACGTATGTAAGTATCTGTTTATTGTTAGCGTAGCGATGGTAGCGGCATCGTGCCAACAACGCGAGTTGAACACCCGTGTAAGTAACACCACAGGTTGGAATTATTTCGATCAGAAGACGACCAATTTTGAGGCGCAAGAGGGTGTTGGTAATGTCAATCCTCCCGGAATGGTAGCTATTCAGGGTGGTTCGTTTACCGTAGGTGAGAAAGATGAGTTCCTCACAGCGCCGCGTAACAACGAGACGCGTACCGTAACGGTGAACTCGTTCTATATGGATAAGTACGAGGTGACGAACCTGAACTGGAACGAGTACCTGCACTGGATGGATTTCGTGTACGGTAAAGTAGCTCCGGAGCTGGTGGATGCAGCGCGTCCGGATCATAAAGTATGGCGCGAAGATTTGGCCTACAACGATCCGTATGAGGATAATTACTTTGAGCACCCTGCTTTCTCCTTCTATCCGATCGTAGGTGTTACGTGGGAGCAGGCGATGGATTACTGCCAATGGCGTACCGACCGTGTGAACGAGTTGGCGCTGATCCGTTGCGGTGCTATGCGTTTGCCGGATTATGAGATCCTGAACCGTGAGTTTGAAGAGGACGAAGTGGAAGACTGGGTAACGGAAAATCCGGGTTATGAACTGACGCCTTTCGAGCGTCCGAGTGACGAGGATCCGGAGCAGACGGTGACGCTGTACCGTGTGTCCTTCGAGTGGATTCGCGACAAGTTCGTGTTTAATACCGATAAGTATCTGATCGATGATAGTTATGTTCCTGAAGTAGGGCGTAAGCCGAGAAAAGACAGTTATGGCGCAGACCGCAAAGTGACCATTGGTGATGGTATCTTTGTAACCGGTTACCGTCTGCCGACGGAGGCTGAGTTTGAGTTTGCTGCTTATGCACCGGTTGCCGGTGAAGACGGTTTGACGATCGAGGGTAAGATCTATCCGTGGAGCGGTTATCATCCCCGTGATATGACGAAGAAAAACCTGGGTCAGTTGCAGGCGAACTTTGTTCGTGGCCGTGGCGACATGATGGGTGTGAGCGGTGCGTTGAACGACCGTCACGTGATCACCAACCCGGTAGATGAGTTTGCTCCGAACGATTTCGGTCTGTATAACATGGCCGGAAACGTGAACGAGTGGGTAATGGATGTGTTCCGTGAGACGACCTTCCAAGAGGCAAGCGAGTACAACTCCTTCCGTGGTAATATCTTCAGCCATCCGAAACTGGATGAGAACGGTAAGTTCGAAATTGACTCTCTCGGTCGCGTTAAACTGGAGTGGGGTAGTTCGGATGATAAGCGTGATGTACGCGACGGTGATGTAGCCAGCCAGTTCAAGACCGACTATCCGCTGCCGATGGATACCACGGGTATGTCGAACCTGGTGGAATACAAGGATGAGTTAACCAACGTGCTGGCACCGCGTATCACCAAGAACACGCGTGTTTACAAAGGTGGTTCCTGGGCAGACCGTATCTACTGGCTCAACCCGTCCACCCGTCGTTACCTGGAGCAGGACAAGGCTTCGTCCAAGATCGGTTTCCGTTGCGCTATGTCGTCGCTGGGTAACCAGATCCCCGGTACACCGGTTAAATAACGGCGAAAGGTTATAGGTTAAAGGTAAAAGTTAAAAGTTTACAGATATGAATTTTCCTGGAGATATTCGCTATACAAGCGAGCACGAATGGATTCGTGTAGAGGGTGATGAGGCGTTTGTCGGTATTACCGATTACGCACAGTCAGAGTTGGGTGAGATCGTCTTTGTGGATGTTCCTACACTCGGCGAGACCGTAGGTCAAGGTGAAGTGTTCGGTTCTATCGAGGCCGTGAAGACCGTGAGCGATCTGAACATGCCGGTAACCGGTGAGGTGCTGGAGATCAACGGTGCGCTGGATGCGCAGCCGGAGTTGGTGAACAACGATCCGTACGGTGAAGGATGGATCATCCGCATTGCTGTCAAAGATGCAGCTGAACTGGATGCCCTGATGGATGCTGCGGCTTACGAAGCAAGTCTCTGATAACATCCCTACATAACGCAAAAAGTGACCTCAACGGGTCACTTTTTTGTGTAAAATACACTTTGCAAAATACACAAAAAATACATTTTTTTGGACAAAATGTTGCTAATATGGAAAAAATTGTGTAATTTTGCGCACTTATTTTGTTTATAATAAGGCAAATAATTATTTTTAGTACCAAAATATATAAAGTATGAAGAAACATTTACTCATGTTGATGGTAGTCGTGATGGCTACGGCAATGAGTCTCAATGCCCGTACGGTGGTTATCGATGAGGGTTTTGAGAACGGTATTCAGGAGGATGTGTGGACGCAGGAGTATGTGTATGGCGAGATGGCTTGGGCTGTGGAAGGAGAGGAAGATAATCTTGCGTATCCGTCTTCGGTGCACGAAGGTACACATCGTGCCTTTCTGCGTAACCCGTCCAGTGAGACATTAGGGTACAAGACCCGTTTGGTAAGTAAAGTAATGGACCTTCGTCCGAACAAAGTGTATATGCCGGAATTGACGTTCTGGTATGCGAACCCGAAATGGGGTGCAGATTGTGATACACTGCGTGTGATGTACCGTACCGGTTCGCGTGCGGAATGGAAGCAACTGGCGGAGTATAGCACCTCTGTGTCCTCTTGGCAGCGCGTTAAGATCGTGTTACCGGAAGTGGGGCAGACTTATCAGATCGCTTTCGAAGGAACGGATAACCTGGGTCACGGTATCGTGCTGGATGAGATTAAGTTGCAATCCGCTCCGGAGTGTACCATCCCGTATGACCTGATGGTAACCAACAAGGGGGCAGGAAAAGTGAACCTCGCCTGGTCGGCCAGTTTCGATGCGGATAACTTCGAGGTGATCGTTGCTCGTGATACCATTGAGCCGGAGATGATTGCAGAGGTGGAGACCTTAACGCCGGAAAAGATTGCATTCCATGGTCTTGTAAGCGGTGAGGTGAACAATTATGACCTGACGCTTGAGGCCGGTGAGTTCTATCTGGCGTATGTCCGTTCTATCTGTGAGGATGAGAACAGTGCATGGAGCAGCGAAGCATCCAAGGACGGTCCGTTCGGTTTCCGTGTTCGTGTAGCGAAGCAGGTTCCGTTTACGGAGAAGTTCAACTACGCTTCCGGCGTGCGCCGTGATCCCGAATGGAGTTGGGGTAGTAACACCGGTAAGACGAATCCGTTCGTTAACTCAACCACCAGCGGTAAGGCACGTGCCAACTATTCACCCGATACGACGGCTGCGCTGATCTTCTCCGGTGGAGACTTTACGTCGCTTACGGAAGTTATCCCGGCAGACCGCTATGCTTATGTAGCTACACCGGCATTGGCGGATACTACGAATGATGATTTCAAGATCAATCAATGCCAGGTGCATTTCTGGAGCACGGTTTATACTAACACCGGCCGTAAGTTCGGTCGCAGCCTGATGGTGGGTGTGATGGATGATCCGGATGATATCACCACCTTCACGCCGGTTGATACGGTGACCGTTTGGGGAAACATGTCGTTCGTGGAGAATATTGTGGACCTCGGCAGTTACCAGGGTAACGGTGTCTTCTTGGCATTCGTCAGCGATTTTGACCGGGATAACCTCTTTTATATCGATAACCTCACGGTGGAGTATCGCAAAGAGGTCAATAAGGTGACGGAGATCTCCGTTAATCCGCGTGATACCTATGCTACCATTGAGTGGAAAGGCAATGCGGCTTCTTATAACGTGTTGGTTACCAATGCGGAGGTGAACCCCAATAGCCCGGCTGCTTCGGCTATCGTGGATCAGACTACGGTGAGCGGAAACACATACGTTTGTGAGTCATTGGAGGCAGATCATAGTTGGAACAGACCGTATTATGTCTATGTGCAGGCGGAAGGTCAGGAATGGTCGTACCGGTATCCGTTTGTGACGGTAGCCGCACAACGTGCGATCCCTTATTCGTATGACTTTGAAGCCCTTAACACACCTACTTATCAGATCGGTACCAAGTCATATGCAACCGGTATCGGCGTCTTCGGTAACAGCGGTAACTACCCTGCTATCGAGAATAACTCGGCAAAGAGTTACGTAGGTTCCGGCTGTCTGTCGATGAGTATGATGGGGGGTAAAGACGGTTGGATCACCCTTCCGATGGTGGAGGATCTGAGTAACACCCAGGTCAAATTCTACTTGAGCGGTTACCAGACCTATGACCAGGCGCATGCGACAGTGGGTGTGATGTCCAATCCGATGGATATCAACACCTTCATTCCGGTGGCGGATTTCCAATTGAACACCACCGGTTACACCCGTTGTTACGCCAATTTTGAGAACTACAGTGGTCCGGAAGGCGTGATTGCGATCGTGTGGGCCGATGTGATGAACATGAGTAAGTTCACCAATAACTACATCGATAATCTGACGGTAGAGGAATTGTCTGAATGTGTACCGCCGACGAATATCGAGTTGTTGTCTATCGAACCCGATTCGATCACGGTTACATGGGAGTCGTCGGAATTGTCCGATGAGTGGGAATTGTTCATCTCTCGTGTAGCGTGGAAAGAGTCGGACCGTGTACAAAAGAGCTTTGAGCAGATGACGACGATGCCGGGCTTTGTGCTGGGTGATACCCTGACCTGGCCGGATGACTCTCAGTCGCAACCTCAGTTCGGTATCGGCGGTCTGGCGGAACATACCAATTACTACATGTATGTCCGTGCTACCTGTGATCAGGACTGGTGGACCGAAGTGGCTTTCAGCACACCGTGTGAAGAGAAAGTGTTCCCGTGGAAGGAGACCTTTGAAGCGTATAGTTCAGGAAGCACCGATGCCGGTTGCTGGCAACTCAAAGACTACGTCGGTGTCGATTATCCGAAGATCTATTCTACTTCCAATAACAAGTGGCTGGAACTCTATTCGTCCGGAACTACCCACCGCTCCATGGCTATCCTGCCGACGGTGGAAGGTACGCTCACGGATCAGTTGCTGACCTTTGATGTACGTAACTATTCCACGTCCTCTTCTGCCAGCGGTGTAGTGTATATCGGAACGATGGAGGATATCAGTAACCAGACTACTTTTGTGCCGTTTGACACGGTGAAGGTTACCGGTTCGGATGTTAAGAAAGTACGCGTCATCTTGTCGAACTACGAGTTGACGTATGGTAACCTCGCCATCACCTCCGGTATCGGTACCCTGCAGATGAACAGCGACGTGCTCATCGATAATGTGGAGTTGAAAGACCCGTCCTGTATCGATGCGTATGACTTCAAGCAGATCAATCTGGCGCCGCATTCGATCGATTTGACCTGGAGCGGTGTTTCCAACAATGACCAGTGGAGAGTGAAGGTGCTGAACCAGAATGCTGCTGTTTCAGCTGTGAAGAACGGTACGTATAATTCTTCGTATGACGTGCTGGATACCACTATCACCGGTAAGAATATTCATATCGAGGATTTAGAATCGTCGAAGATGTATTATATCTACGTGCAGACCCTGTGCGCCGATAGCATCTGGGCCGGTACGTCGGCTAAAACGACCTGTGAACTCCTGGATCCGGCCAAGGCCAACAAAGAGACCTTCGAGTCCTATTCGGAGGGGGCAGTACCGGGTTGCTGGACCGTAGGAAACAGTTCTTCCTATGGCAGACTTCCGTATGTCACTTCTCATGGCGGATCTCAGATCCTTTATCTCTACCAGTCTTCCAACACCGCTTGGGCGGCTTCGCCGGAGATCCTCATTGACTCCTTGTACAAGGTGATGGTAACCTTCTCGTCCGGTGCTTCGACATCCAGCGAGTACTGTGTACTCGGTGTCATGACCGATCCGGATGACTTGAATACCTTCGTAGCGCTTGACTCGGTGAAGGGTGAAGGTTCTTCTGCTGCTTTGCAAACGAGATCGTTTGACCTTAGTGACTATAAAGCGCTCATTCCGCCGACGGCTAAGTACATCGCTTGGCGTGGTCGTAATGGCAAGAGCGACTGGGTATATCTGGATGATGTATCGATCATCTCCATGGCTTGTCCGATGCCTAAGACCAGCATCTCCGAACTGACGACACGCAGCGTGCGTGTCAGCAGTGGTCTGACCGCCGGTGACCAGTGGATCCTGTGGGTAACCAACCATTCGCTGACCGAAAGTCATCTGAATAATGAGACAGCCGTTCAGACTAACTGGATCATCGCCCATGACACCACAGACCGGGCATCGGTTAAGGTAACCGGTTTGCAAGGTCAGACACGCTATTATATCTATGCGGCTTCTTTGTGCGAAGATAGTGTGATATCGCAATGGAAGTCATCCTATTTCATCACGCCTTGTGAGGCCATGGTGCCGGAGACGATGGGTGTGATCACCTTCTCGGAGGAAGAAGGCTTTACTACTGGTACCAACGGTGAGATGCCGTGCTGGATCAAGGGAAGTAAGACGGAAGATGTGTCCGACAGTTATATCCCGTATATCGAAGACAACGCTTCTACGAAGCATAACGGATACAATTACCTGAAGTTGTACGATAATGTATCCGGTACTACCACCCAAAACATCGGTGCGTATGCGATTATGCCGACTCTGGATGTGGATTCGATCAGTAAGTATCAGGTTAATTTCTGGGGACGAAGCTACAACGGTAGTGCGAATAACAATCAGGTTATCGTCGGTGTCATCACCGACCCTTCGGACCTGAATACGTTCGTGCCGATAGATACGCTGAACTTGAGTAAAACCGGTTGGGACCCGTTCAGCGTAGGATTTGAGAGTTACGAAGGAGACTATATGGGTGACCTGGGTACGAACATCATGTTCATCAGCGACTTCGGTGTCACTAACTACGCCTATATCTCGGAGATCTCTTTGGAACTGATTCCGCATTGCCGTGCTATCTCTTCCTTCTCGGTGGACAGCGTCGGTGAGAATGCAGCGAAAGTGAGCTGGAAAGGTTATCAGGATACCTATCGTCTCCTGTTGGCTGACAAAGCATTACTCGATGCCGACAAACCGAACTACAAGTATCTCATGGATACGATTGTGGACCACTCGGATGAAGTGCTCATCACCGGCTTGCATGCCGCTTCTACCTATTATGTGTACGCACAGGGTATCTGCGACGGAGGTGACAGTACTGCTATCTCCATGGTTTATGCAACAATCCGTACCACTTGTCCTACTGAAGGAGGTGCTGCACTGCCGTTCTACGATGACTTTGAGGGTTATGAACTCGACGATCAGGCACCCGGATGCTGGCAACTCCTTACCGTGGGTTCGCATAGTTCCTGGTTTGCTGTGAAGACCGTATCCAGCAATGCTTCCAAAGCGATTGATGTCTATTCGTCCGGTGGTAGCGGATGTTATATGATCGTACCGAAAGTGGACGGAAACCTGGAGAATCTCCAACTGTCCTTCGATGCGCGTCAGTATAGCGGTTCTTCGGCACGGTTCTACGTCGGTGTCATGGAAGATGTGAACGATGTATCGACTTTCGTGCAACTGGAAGTCTTTGACTTGGAAGCGTCCACGAACTTCACCCATTGCGTCATGAACCTTGCAGATTATGAACTGCCGTATGACAACTTGGTACTGACTGCCGGTATTTCGGGTATCACTACCAACAGTTACGATGTTTATATCGATAACGTAGGCTTGGAGATGTTGGCTACCTGTAACTCGCCGAAACTCAAATCCATCGGTGCCACTGCGCATTCCGTAGAGGTAGGTCTGACGCCGGCCAGCAAGCAAGATTCGCAATGGCAAATGGCTGTCATCCCCGAATCGATCTATTCGACACTCGGTGCAGCTGCTTTGGCAAACTACCTCGAGCAGATGGATAAGATCGACCTGGATACCACTTACGTCCAGATCAATAACCTCGATCCGGCTACCTCCTATTATATTTTCGCACGCACGGTATGTGGAGAAAACGAGGTCAGCGCTTGGACACGTAACCCGTTGAAGGTAACTACCCGCTTCTATTATGAAGACAGTTATCATTTCGGATTTGAGAAGAACGGCGAACTCTGGCAACGCAGCCAGTACTCGCAAAGCGATAACTACTTCATCCACCCGGCCTTGATCACCGGTCGTGCAGAGGACGGTCAGACGATTGAGTCCATGATGTACTATCCGTACAGCTTGCTCAGTTCTACCACCGATCTCTATTCCCGTGAAGGAGACGGCGCTATGCTCATGTATTCCGATAACGGTATCTACGGCGAATATGTCATCTTCCCGTCGGTTGGAAAAGCACAAGAACGCTCGTTTGAGTTCCAGGTTCGTCAGAGTGCTATCGATGCAACCACCAAGTTGCCGAAGAACATCTTCAATGCCGTCTTTGAGATCGGTACGGTGGATAAAGACCAGTCCTTTGATACTTATCAGACTCTGGCTACCGTCCGTATGGATAAACTGAACCCGGGTACCAAAGCAACCACCAAGGCAGCCAATAATATGCTCTTCACCAAGATTGCTTTGGATCTTGACTCGGCAACGATAGCCGATAAACAGATCGTGCTCTACTTGCCCAAACAACCGGCTGACACCGCTTATCTCTATTTCGATGAGGTGAAACTGGATGCTCCGAAAGACTTCAGTTTGGTGGCGTTGAAGAAAGTGGTGGCAGATGGTACCACGGCGCTGGTAGAATGGTATAACGTAGGTAAGAAGTGGAATTTGAAGATCACTACAGCCAACGGTACACAGGTGGCACAGTATCCGAACTTGAGCGGTGTAACTTCGCAACTTGTGGAGAACCTCGATCCGAACACCACGTATATCGCTACGCTCGAATTGGCCGATGCGCCTTCCGCAGCGCAGTACTACCGCAAGTCGGATAAACTGTCCTTCCACACGCTCTGTGAAGCGATCGAACCGGACGAGAACCGGGCTTTCGTATGGGATTTCGATAACTCCGATGAGTACGAACCGAACGATATCCTGGCCGGTGATGCACATGACTCCTTGTACCTCAAGCCCTCGTGCTTCCAGACCGGTATCTCGTACATGCACGCCGTCAACGGTTACCAATGGCTCATCCAGCGCAATGGATACGAGACATCCGGTGCTATGACCGCTTACAGCAGCAGTCGTCATCAGGAAGCAGGTCTCAACGGAAGCAACGCTCTGCGTGTAAACACGACCGACGCTAACTATAACGCCTATATCGTGCTGCCGAAACTCAACTGCCGTCTCGACACGATGATGATTGAGTTCTACGGTCGTTGCTTCGCTAACTACGACGATACCTATACCACCGCTTCGGCCCGTGGTCGAATCGTAGATGCTACCTACCTTGGCAGTGCGTACAGCCAGTCGATGGTTGTCGGTTCACTCTCTGACCCGATGGATTGGAATACCCTCCACATCATCGATACGCTCCATTATGCGAATACCCAATTGACGACCAACAATAATGTCAACGATGATCCGGCCGGTTTAGACTACTGGGAGTTGATGCAGTTGCCGCTGGATAGCGTTCAGGGTGAGTATATCGTGCTCTTCCAACCGGCACCGGGTCTCTTCTTCGTGGACAACCTCGCTGTCAAGCCGATCGGAAACACACTCTTTAAACCGACCAACGCACACACCTCCGACATCACAGCGACTACCGCTGCACTCGACTGGAACGTGCGCCGTCCGAATGTGGAGTCGGTAGTGGTACTCCTCAACGGACAGGGACAGGAAGTCTTCCGTGATACCGTCAGCGGAACCCATTGCGACCTGACCAACCTCACTCCGGCGGCGATGTATGAGTGGTATGTTTACCAGACCGACGGAACGAATGACTCGCCGGCTACAAAGGCCGTAGGATTCTACACCGACTGTGTCACTAACAATGCCGACTATACCTGCGGATTCGAGGATATCGAAGGATGGAAATTCATCGACGGTCAAACTAACTATAAACAGACGCTTTGCTGGACCTACGGTGACGCCATCCAGAATGAATGGAAATCCGCTACCTATGATCCGTATAACCAGTCCAACACCAAGGATTATGCGTATAGTTTCGAAGGAAACAACGCCGTGCCGATGCGTGCATCCTACAGTTCACGTATCTCGTACCAACCCTACATCGCGACACCGGCAATGGATATCAACACCTTTGATACCCTCCAGGTGATGTTCTGGATGCGTCCGGCTTATGTATCGGCTACCAATGACTCTGTCATCACGTCCTACACCGGTTCGACTTATTCCAAGTCTATCATCGTAGGTACCATGACCGATCCGACCGATGCTACCACCTTCGTGCCTATCGACACCGTCACTTATGACGGCACCCTCTCGATCGTTGATAAGGCTACCGAAGCGAACAACCGGCTCTATCAGCAGATGAAAGTGGAACTGGCTGGCGCTACCGGACCGTATGTCGCACTTATGACCTCGTTCCAGGCCAAAGGTGGCGGATCGCAGAAGAGCGGTGACTATGTCTGGATCGATAACATCTCCTTCGAACATCGTCAGGAATGTAAAGACCCGACGGATCTCGAAGCCATCCAGATCGGTACCTTCCACGCTATGCTGCACTGGAACGGCATTGACTCCGCCGGCAGTTATCTGCTTCAGGTTTCCACCGATCCGTATTTCGCAGATGAGGATGCCTTCGTCTTCAACGAAGAAGTGCGTTCGAACACCTACAAGGTAGAAGGACTCGAACCGCTCACATCTTACGTATGGCGTGTTCAGGCACTCTGCGGTGAGAAATGGGGTGAAAGCAGCTTCTCGCAGAAAGCAACCTTCAAGACCTCTCGTAGTCCGTATTTCTACGAACCGTTTGACGCTGCGGTCAACGCTAACGAATGGACCTTCAGTAAGGCACACGCCGACAACGTCATCGATACCACCGGTGTTGTTGCTTCCGGTCTCGACAGCTGGAGCTTCACACGCACCGCTAACGGTTACGGTCTCACCGGCTCGCATTACCAGGCGATCGGTTACTCCGGTGACTACCACTGGATGATATCACCGATATTCTACCTGCCCGAAGAGGATAGCGTCCACTTCTCCATGGATCTGGCACTTACAGCTTGTAACACCGCACACGCGGCTACCAACAACGCCGTTACCGAGAACGATATGAAGGATGACTATTACTTCATGATTATCGTTTCTGAAGATGGCGGTAAGACCTGGAAGAGTCAAAACATCCTCTCCAAATGGCAGAATACCAACGTCAGCGGTGAGCAACTGCGTGACATCCCGGCAACGGGTATGACCGTCCGTTACAGCTTGGCATCTTATGCAGGAAAGAACATCCGAATCGGTCTCTATCGTGAAGCGAAGACCACGTCCAACACCGGTATCGCTGTTCATGTGGATAACTTCCGTCTGGCATACTTCGAAAAGACAGTGGATTATGCTTCCGCTTGCCAATACGAGGATATTCAGGTAGGCGATATCTACCTCTCCGGTGAAGATACCAAGCCCGGTATACATGCGTACCCGACTTGCTACTACGTTTCCGATGCTGACGCTCAAGCCGGTAAACGTGACAGCGTTCAGCAACTCGAGATCGAGATCTTCCCGGCGCAGGAGACCTTCTTCGCTGACACCATCTGCGAAGGTGAGACGTATACCGGTTATGACTTCCTGGCCAAAGACCGTACAGGTACCTACCGTCGTAAACTCCATACCGTGGAGCATGGTTGCGATAGTATCGTTACCCTCTATCTCTACGTCAAAGAGCGTCGCTATGGTGAGGATACCGAAGTCGAACTCTGCGCCGGTTCTACCATCACCTGGCAGGATAAGGAATACAACCGTGCCGGTATCTACCGCGACACCCTTACCTCTTCCATCGGTTGTGACAGTATCCTCACACTCGTCATTACCAATAGTAAGGCGAAAGTGATCACCTTCCGTGACTCTACCGTCATCGAACGCAAACAACTGCCGTTCACCTATGTGAGTCTCGAGCATCAGTATGCTGCAGGTCAGGAACCGATCTTCTATGACGAAGGTACACCGGTTGGTACTTATATCGACACCGTCTATGTGGATGGAATTGAAGGCATGTGCCCGAATATCCTTATCCATAAACTGACGATCACCAACAACCAGGCGATCAACAACGTCGATGCTTCGACACTGGGTGCACGCAAACTCATTTACCGTGACCAGCTCTACATCATCCTCGATGATGAATGGTACAATGCGTCCGGTATGAAGGTCGCTGACCCGACTAAGTAACCCGAGAAAGTAACGAAATGGGACAAAAACTGCAAAAAAATGCTTAAAAATTTGCGTATGTCAAAAAAAAGCAGTACCTTTGCAGCCCATTTCGTGAAAATGGGATATAAATACTGATTTATTAACCGGGCATGGATTCGCGTAATCCGCAGCCCATAAAACAAAAAAAAACTAATGGCAACAAAGATTCGTTTGGCTCGTCATGGTCACAAAGACTACGCTTTCTACCACATCGTAGTAGCTGACAGCCGCTCGCCGCGTGACGGCAAAATTATCGAACGTCTCGGTTCGTTCAACCCCAACACCAACCCTGCAGCAGTTATCCTCAACTTTGAGCGTGCATTGTACTGGGTAGGCGTAGGTGCACAGCCGACAGACACCGTACGTACCATCCTCTCCAACGAGGGTGTGCTCCTTATGAAGCACCTCAACGGCGGTGTAGCCAAAGGCGCTTTCAGCGCTGAAGAAGCTCAAAAGCGTTTCGACGCTTGGAAAGCACAAAAAGATGCTAAGAATGGTAAGATCAGCCAGGCTGAAGCTGACAAGAAAGTAGCGGCTGCTAAGGCGCTCCTCGCTCAAGAGGTAGAGACCAACAAGGCTAAAGCTGCTGCTATCGCAGAGAAACGTGCTGCCGCTGCTGCTGAACTCGCTGCTGCTGCGCAGGAAGCTGCTCAAGAAGCAGCTGCCGCTGAGGCTGAAGCAAAAGGTGAAGCTCCTGCAGAGGAAGCTGAGGCTTAAGCCACTGATGCTATCAAAAAAAGAAGTCCGGTTCATTCCGGACTTTTTTATTGCTTCTTTTTATGGTTCCTATTCGTTATAGTAATCTATGTAAACGAAACGGATGCGTGGATCCACGGCAAAAAGACTATCGGCCTCGTGTTGAGATATTTCACCTCCGAAAAGTGCAAAACAGTCTCCGTCACGATTGGAAAGGTCTGGACAGTGGAGGCGGTTGAAGGTGTAATTCCGGATCCCTTTGGAAGACTGCGATTCCCTGGGAGGAACACTGCTGAACAATACATGATACCCCATTTCTTGTAACCCAAAATAATCCGATTCGGAAAAACATTCCACCCATAGTCTCTGTTTATAATTATGAAACCATCTGTCAATAATGCCAGGATCGGATATTTTGTCGGTCACTAATGACAACTGGGGATTTGAATTTAAAATAGAATCGATTCTTGCAAAATCAATCGGTGTGTAATGACCGTAAATCTTTCTGGACATGAACTCTTCGTGAGAAGGGGTATGTGTCCACTCAAAGTTCCAGTCATGCCATGCCACTAGTTGGTCGTCAGATGTGATACATAAATCCAATTCGATAAATTCCATCTTGTGCTGCAACGCACTACGGACAGCTTCTATACTATTGGAATACAAATGTGTGTTGATGCTTCCTCCTGCATGCGCAATATAGGATTGACGGATTGCGTTTAGATAATATGGATCTTTGAAATAGTCTAACCGAATCAGTTTATCTGACAGTCTCCGGCGCAGGCTAGTAGTCGCTATGTCCTCTTCCGGAACCTCTGTTAGAAGGTCGTACCCCATCCCCTTCCAAAAATAGTCATTTTCTCCGATGAAATCGAGAATAGTTGGAAATATATCCACCTGTCTTGCCTGCTCGATAATCTTTGTAGTATCCATATTTGTAGAGCGGATGATTAGCGGACAACCGGCTTGGGAAGTGCCGAAAGGCAAGTTAGCACGAAGACCGTATTCGCGTACTTCGTCATTTAGCCATGCGTGAAAAATACGATGGTCGCCCGTAAACACGATGACGCTGTTTTGCATTACATCTGCTGTGTCTGCCCATGAAAGTAATCGTCCTATCTGTCGGTCAGTAAAATGCGCAGTTTGCATGTAGTGGCGGAATAGAATAGGAATGCTGTCTGACAAAGGAATATCATCTGGAGAGGAGTCAAAAGGAATATGCCCCGAAATTGTGATTCCCATAACGCAAGACGGTCCCGACATATGGAGGAAGGATTCCATGATCTTGTCAACCACTACGCTGTCATTCCATTCAAATTGGTTGTCACTCTCTGGCTCTATCAGTTGGCGGTAACCGTATGCTGAAGAGATAACGGTTTGATTCCATACATTGCGGCACGGATTGACAATAGCGCTATGCGGATAGAAATGCGCCAGATTAGGATAGACGTTGTAACCGTAATCAACGCATGCAACACCTTCTATAGTAGGATATAAACCGGTATTCACTATCATCTGTCCATCGCCTGACATGCCGTATCCGATTTGAGTACTGACATCTTTTACATACAAAACCGGATGGGTGCGAATATATTCGTTTAATGCCGGGCAAACAAGGTTGCCCTCTGCATCGTGGGCATCCATAAGCCAGGACTCAAAACTCTCTGCCAGAATAATGAGCAGATTTTCCTGAACCGGATACTCGGGTGATAAGGCATTGCTCATTTTGCGCAACTCCGCTTCGTCCTCCTTGGTCAAAGGATCCGGATGACCGTGACGGATACGTGTGTCAATCGCATCATACAGCATATAGAGCGGATACGATAGAATGGAGTGGTGGCGGATGTATATATTGGTTTGTTTCTCACTTTCGCTGATGTGTGCAGAAAGAGACTCCGGCACAATACACGGGTTAATCCATTCCCATCTGATTGAGGAACCATCTGACTCTGAGTGATGCCTTTTCCAGCGTTCGTACGATCCTCCCAAACTAAGAACAAGCACAGCAAGTAACGTAGCACAAATCTCGTACCAGCGAGCGCGTTCGCTTTTCCATAGAAAGCACACACAGGCAGGTAACGTAAGCAGAGGAAAGATCAACAGCGACCATGTGCAATAAGGCCATATGCTGTCCCAAAAGCCGCTCATATTTCCTGTTAACGAAAATAGATGCCATGTGATGAATAAATGGTACGCACGGTAATAGATGATGTTAATAATCATCCAAAGGTCAACTATACACAGAATAACAAACACTGGGTATCGGCGGCTGGTTAAAAGAACAGGAAGGGCAAGAAATATCGCAGCGGAGGTTTTTACCAGATAATCCGTCCATTCCCAACTTACGGAATCCGGTTTGGCTATTATATAGTCAAACACATAACATTTGACCACTAAAAGAAACACTATCAGAAACCAGCGGCTCCAATTTCTGACATACGGAGAGATTGTTTCGCATTTCATATACTTACTCAGTCCTTGAATTTCGGCACAAAAGTACTACTTTTTTTTGACATACGCAAATTTTTTCATACCTTTGTATTCTGGTTTTCATGCCTTTTATATTCAGTGAAGCATAGTATACTATGTGATTAGTATGTTAATAGTAGGTGATTAGTAGGTGGTTAGTAGGTGATTAGTAGGTTATAATCGGTTTCACCATAGTACCACCTTACACACTCACTATAAGATCCTTAACCTTGGGAATGCGAAAAATAACTCATTTTGGACGATTTTTCTTTTTTTATTTGCATATCTCGTAAAAAAGCAGTACCTTTGCACACTTTTATGTGTGCAGCAAGTGAAACCATGCCAAAAGTAAGTGTCATAATGCCCAATTTTAACCATGCGCCCTATCTTAAACAACGCATGGACAGTATCCTGGCGCAGGATTATCCCGATTTCGAGGTGATCCTCTTGGATGATGCTTCTACGGACAACAGTGTCGAACTGCTCAAGCAATATTCGAACCATCCCCAAGTGAAGGCCCTCATCGTCAATGAGACTAACTCCGGCAACACCTTTGCCCAATGGCATCGTGGTATCCAACAAGCGACCGGGGATTATATCTGGATTGCTGAAAGTGACGATGTAGCAGAACCGACTCTCCTCAGCCGGTTAGTACAAGCGCTCAAACAGAAAGATGCGGTACTGGCCTTTTGTAACAGCCAATGGATGGATAGCGAGGGAAATCCCATCCCTCGTCACCAGGATTCTCGATGGAAACGTGACTTTTCGATGGCTGGCGGTGATTTTATCAAGCAATATCTCTTGGGTTATAATACCATCTGTAATGCTTCTGCGGTCCTTTTTAGGCGGGAGATGCTGCCTGCGGTCGATTGGTATCAGATACAACAACTCAACGCTAGCGGTGACCGCCTTTTCTGGATTCAACTGGCACTGCAAGGTCGTGTCGCATACGTCGCTCAAACGCTTAATCACTTCCGCCAGCATGAACATAAAGTGTCCGGGGGTGCTGAATATAAAGGACTCAACATCGTGCAGGATCATACGATCTACCAACTGATCGCACCGCTCTTGTCGCTCACGAACAATGAGAAGAACGTCATCTGCGGCTATCATTGGAAAGCTATGCACCGCCCCTCCGTTTCTGACGACGGACGCGCCAATGCCTTGGCTGCTTGGGCGACTGAACCCGAATTTGGACGGTTATCCTATCTGTTTTATCTGCTCCATAGAGCCATCGAGAAATGCTGACCTACCTCCTGAACATAGCCTTTGCCATTGCCGCAACGGTGCTTTTTATCCAGGCCCCCGAGCACTATGACTATACTTATTGCCAGGCACTGATGTGGGTCTTCATCGCGCAGAATTCACTCTATTTCCTCACTAACAAACGCAAAAACTGGTTGGGATTTGAGTTCTTCTTCGCCCTCTCGTTCTTCCTTGTGAACTTCGTCTACCCCGTCTTCTATGCGCCCTTTGAAGAACGGCAATATTGGTCCTTCTTCAGTTTTGCCTTCAATGACGATCACGTCACCCGTGCCACCGCACTCGCTTATTTCGGCTATGCCTGGTACTTATTAGGTGCCACACGGCTCTTCCGACTCAAACGGGAAGAACCCTCCGAACCCACTTTCACCATCTCCATGCGGCAGTATATCTGGTTCTTCGGCATCACCATCGGTGCATGGATATTGTTTGTCCTCACCGGCGGTTTAGCCGCTTTGCAAAGTGTCTATGCCGAAGGATCCAACCTCCGGGAAGTGGGTATCTACAGCTATTTCAATAATATCTTCACCATTGGATGCTTCTTCATGGCCATCTTCCTCTTCCGGATTCCGAAACAGAAATGGTGGTTCTATACCCTTGTCATCCTCTCATTTCTCCTCCTGCTATTGTCCACTGGAAGTCGTCAGATGGCAATCAGCCTGGCACTTATCTTAGTGGTTGGTTTCAGCATGTATGTCTATCACCTCAAATGGTGGCAGGTGGCGCTGGTCATCGGTTTAGGCTCTGTCATTCTTTTCCTCGTCATGACCCTGCGTACAGAAGGTATAGACACCGGCGCATGGGAGGAAAAACTGGCGCATACCAAACTGAATAGTTTCTGGGATATCTATGAAGACCTGATAGTGAACGATGTTAACCTCTTCCGTCTCTACGGTTTTGCGCAGGAGAATGACCCCACTTGGTTTCAAGGCATGGCACTCGATATCTCTTCCCCTATTCCCGGATTAGCCAACGTCATCATTTCCCATTCGGAACTGCCGCACGAGATGCTCCATGGTGGTGACTTACCTACCTATCTCTTCATGGGACCCGATGCTCCTTGGGGTACCGGAACGAACATGATCGGTGAAGCTTATCGCTCCTTTGGCGCTATAGGCACCGCCATTGCGATGTTCCTTATCGGTCTGTGGGTCAAAGAGAGTTTTTATCGTGCCAAGGATAGCGTCTATTGGTATCTCATGTACTTCCTCTTGGTTAGTCATGCCCTCATCTATCCCCGTGCTCCATTACTCTTCGACCCACGAACCGTCGTATGGAGTCTGATCTTGTTAGCTATCGTTATGGGCATCACAAGCCATCAGACGCAGATCGTACATTGGTTAAACCGCCTCGGCAAAAAGAAGGAGGACAAGGCATGAATATCCTCTATTGCATCCCCCATCTTTATAACTCCGGAGGTATGGAACGGGTATTGACGCAGAAAGTAAACTGGCTCTGCGCCCATACCTCGCATTCCTTCACCATCATCACTACTGAACCGACACCGCAAGGCATGAACGACACCTACTTCCCCTTGGATCCACGGGTGCAGATAGCGCCGCTGAATATCGACTTCAATGCCGATTATCGTAAACCGCTCTTCTCCAAATGGTGGGGACACATGCGGCGCATGCGAATGTACAAACGTGCACTCACGCAATATATACGTGAGCACAATATTGACCTCTGTATTTCCCTTTGCGGAAAAGAGATCGCTTTCTTACGTACCTTACCTTGCCGTACCGTCGCTGAACTGCATTTTGGCAAAGACCAGCGGCAACAGTTGTTGGAAGCAAACCACTCGAACCCCATATGGTCTCTCTTAGGACATATCCGTACCTATCAACTGATACGTGCTGTTAAACCCCTCGAACAACTCATCGTGCTCACCGAGCAAGATAAAACCGATTGGAAGAAAGCCGGCTGTACCAACGTCATCTGTATTCCCAACCCCTGCAGTCTCGATGGGCATATTATCCCGATGAAATCGAAGAAAAATGTCCTTTTAGCGGTTGGCCGTTTACACGAACAGAAAGGTTTTGACTTATTACTGCAGGCATGGAAACCCATCGAGGAAAACCATCCCGAATGGGCCCTTCGAATCGTAGGGGAAGGTCCGAAACGAGAGGAATTGGAAGCATTGGTGAAGACATTGAAACTGAAACGGGTGGCACTTCTCGGACGAACGAAAGAGGTAATCAATGAATATACTTCCGCTTCACTCTTTGTCCTCTCATCCCGTTATGAAGGTTTGCCTTTAGCCCTCATCGAAGCCATGTGGTGTGGCACTCCCGCCATCGCTTTTGACTGCCCTCACGGACCGGCCACTTTATTGGACAATGATAGAGGATGGCTTGTTGCCAACGGCAATATTTCGGCTCTTTCCAAACAGATAGAATACGTCATCACCCATCCCGACGAAGCTGCCGAACGGGCGCACAAAGCGCAAGCATATGCCCAACAAACATATAGCGAATCGGTCATTATGCCGAAATGGATACAAATAGTTGAAAGTTGAAAGTTTAGAATTGAGAGTAATATTCGACAATATTATCTATAATCTGCAACGGTACGGAGGCATCTCCGTTGTATGGAATGAACTGCTGTCACGTGCGAGGGTAGATAAGGATCTGGACGTGGTAATCCTAGACTTTACTAATGGTAAAGAACTACGCTTCATGGAACGTTATCGTACTCCTGCTTATACGGCAGGGGTCCCTGCTATCTTCCATTCTTCCTATTTCCGCATCTTACCGCAACCGGGTGTGCATAATGTGACCACCGTTCATGATCTGACATATCATTTTTACCGTCACGGATTAGCGAAAACGGTGCATCTGTGGGAAGAAAGACGTGCTTTACAACATAGCGAAGCGGTAATCTGTGTCAGTGAGAATACCAAACGCGATTTACTGGGTCTTTATCCATGGGTGAAAGAAGAAAACGTGCATGTGATATACAACGGGGTGAGTGACGTATTTTGTCCGATTTCATCGGTAAAAAAACAAGGCTATCTGTTATACGTAGGTAACACACAAGTGGATTATAAACGTTTCGATGTAGCGCAGGAAGTAGCACGGTTAACCGGTATCCCTTTGCGGGTAGCAGCCGGTGTGACAACTGAGCAACTGAATACCATGTACAATGAAGCCCTGTGTTTACTCTATCCGTCGGATTATGAAGGTTTCGGTATCCCGATTATCGAAGCGCAAAAAGCAGGATGTCCGGTGATTGCGCAACGGTCTTCCTCTATACCCGAAGTGATAGGGGAAAGCGGTTGGATGGTGCATCATGACACACCGCAACGGATGGCACAGGAGATGGCATCTATCGTGAAAGAGATCCAATCCCGTTCCATGCAAGATGTGATCAACAAAGGGTTTGAGAACGCCAAACGATTCTCCTGGAATCGAACATACGAACAGACAAAACAAGTATATGAAAATATCGATCATAACCATCACTTTTAACAGTGCCAAGACGATTCGACGCGCTTTGGATAGCGTGCAAAGTCAGACATACAAGGACATCGAACACGTAGTTGTGGACGGTGCTTCTACCGATGGCACAAGGCAGATCATCGAATCCTATGCGGCTGAGCATCAGAACGTACGGTGCATATCGGAACCCGATGAAGGCATATACAATGCCATCAACAAAGGTATCACCCTGGCAACCGGCGATGTAATCGGCTTTCTCCACTCTGACGATATCTTCTATTCTTCCGATTCCATCGGGAAAATCGCTGCTGCATTCGCTAACCATCAGACCGATGTGGTCTATGGGGATCTGCAGTATTGTCATGAAGGAAAAGTGGTGCGCCGTTGGAAAAGCAATGATTTCCATCCTCGTGCCCTCAAATACGGTTGGATGCCGCCGCATCCTACAGTTTATGTGCGACGTGAGGTCTATGAACAAGTCGGTAAATACGATGAATGGTTCCGCATATCAGCAGACTATGACATGATGCTGCGTATCTTTACCGGCGGATATACATCCCATTATATACCCAAAGTGTTAGTTTCCATGGAAACAGGTGGAGCCAGCAACAAGAACACCCGTGCTCGGTTGTCCAAAACCCAGGAAGACTATATCGTCCTCAAGAAAAATCATGTTGGTGCCGGATATCTGACCGTGGCATTCAAACAACTGCGGAAAGTAAAACAGTTCCTGCGAAAATCATAAACATGCTCAATATATCCATCGTCTTATATCATCCGAACTGGGAACAAGAGGTGCTACCCCTTGTGGAAGAGTTACTGAAGGTCAAAAACCTCCGGAAGATATACCTCTTGGATAATAGTGAGCAGAAGTGTATTAATTTCCCGATGAAATCGGAGAAAGTGCGCTATCTCTTCAATGGAACCAACCTCGGTTATGGCAGAGCGCATAACATCGCCTTACGAGAAAGTGCGTACCAAAAGATGTCCTTCCATCTCGTGATGAACAGCGATATACGTGTCAAAGCAGAAGATATCGATGCCATGCATGATTGGATGCTGCTCAACCCCTCAGTCGGACAGCTTATGCCTAAAGTGCTTAACCCCGATGGCACACAGCAGTACCTTGCCAAACGCTTACCTTCACCGCTGGATGTCTTCGGTCGCCGTTTCTTGCCTTCCTTCTTGATGAAACGTCGTAATAAGAAATATGAGTTACGCGATTTGGACCTCAACCGACCCATTAATGCACCATACCTCAGTGGTTGCTTTATGATGCTGCGTACAAAGGCTGTCGTAGAAGCCGGACTCTTCGATGAACGTTATTTCATGTATCCGGAAGACATCGATCTTACACGCACGATTCATCGGAACTACTTAACCCTCTATTACCCGCAATGGTCCATTGTCCATGCGCATGCCAAAGCATCCTATACAAACAAACACATGCTTCGGATTCATATCCAAAACATGTGCCGTTATTTCAATAAATGGGGTTGGTTCTTCGATCGTGAACGTTATACGTTCAATAATCTGTAAGTCAGATACCCTCCGTAAATCAGCAATAACACAGCGCCTGCCCAGCGGTTGATCTTATGCCCTTTGTCTGTCTTAACCGCTATCCATACTACGATACTTCCCAACGCAGCTACGCACGCATCCAATGCGATACCGTCATAGGTCGGTAACGGCCGAATGGTAGCACTCGCGCCTAACACAAAGAATACATTGAAGATATTCGAACCGATCACATTACCCAACGCGATATCGCTGTTATGCTTGTAGGCTGCAATGATAGAAGTCGCCAATTCCGGCAGCGAAGTACCTAATGCCACTACCGTCAAACCGATGATCGCTTGGCTGACACCGCAACGGGATGCAATATCAACCGCACTCTTTACAATCAACTCACCACCAATCACTAATCCGGCAAGGCCCAGCAGCAAAAACAAAATTGCTTTACCGGTGGACATCGTCTTTACCGTCTCTGCCTCATCCGGATGATCCTTGGCATGACGGAAAGTCTCATACAGGAAATAGATGAAGAACAGCAGTAATAAAATTCCGCCCAAACGACCGATACCTCCGTCTGCACTGCTCAAAAATGGCGCATGAATCAGGATAGCTCCTAAGACGAAAATACCCGCAAAAATAGACATCGGGATATCGAAGTTACGACTGTGTTTCTGCGATGCAATCGGAAAAATCAAGGCCGTCACACCTAAGATCACCAAGGTGTTGATGATGTTGGAACCCAATATATTGGTGATCGCCAAATCGGTTGAACCTTCGCCGACGGAAACCATGTTCACCACAAACTCCGGCATCGAGGTGCCGAAAGCCACTACGGTCAAACCGATCACCAGGTCACTGATGCCAAATCGTTTGGCAATAGACGATGCACCGTCTACCAAACAATCCGCACCTTTCACCAGTGCCACAAATCCGACGATAATAAAAATTATCGCCACCCATATACCGTTCGCTAATAAATCCTCAATCATACGTTAAACAAGAAATGCATGATATCTCCGTCTTGTACTAAATAGTCTTTTCCTTCTGTCGCCAGTTTACCGGCTGCGCGGCATTGGGCTTCACCGCCTAAGGTCACAAAATCTTCGTACTTAATCACCTCCGCACGGATGAATCCGCGTTCGAAATCCGTATGGATCACGCCGGCACATTGCGGTGCTTTATAACCTGCCTTGAACGTCCATGCTCGTACTTCATCGCTACCTGCCGTCAGGAAGGTACGGAGATTCAACAGCGCATATGCTGCCTTAATCAAACGGTTCACACCCGACTCTTGCAAACCGATCTCTTCCAGGAACATCTGCCGCTCTTCATAGGTCTCTAACTCAGCAATCTCACTCTCGATCTTCGCTGCCAACACCAACACCTGCGCATCCTCATCTTTCACCGCTTCTTTCACCTGCTCTACATAGGCGTTACCGGTGACGGCAGCACCCTCATCCACATTACAAACGTACATAACCGGTTTGTTGGTCAGTAAGAACAGATCCTTGGCGGCCAATTCCTGATCTTTATTCTCCAACTCAACGGTACGGGCATTCTTACCTTGCGATAAAGCTTCTTGGTATTTCACCAGCACTTCCAGTTGCAATTTGGCGTTCTTGTCACCACCTGCTTTCGCTGCTTTCTCGCATTTCTGTATACGACTCTCTACGGTCTCCAGATCTTTCAATTGCAACTCCGCATCGATGATTTCCTTGTCACGAACCGGGTTAACACTTCCGTCCACATGCACCACATTCTCGTCATCGAAACAACGTAACACATGAATGATGGCATCCGTCTCACGGATATTGGCAAGGAACTTGTTCCCCAAACCTTCACCTTTGCTGGCTCCCTTTACCAAACCGGCAATATCTACGATCTCCACCGTCGTGGGAATCACACCGCGTTCGGGTTTACAGATCTCACCCAGTTTAATCAACCGCTCGTCCGGCACCGTGATCACACCTACGTTCGGTTCAATGGTGCAAAACGGGAAATTCGCACTCTGTGCTTTGGCGTTACTTAAACAATTGAATAGGGTACTCTTTCCTACATTCGGTAACCCTACGATTCCACATTGTAAACTCATTTCTATCTTTTTATTTATTCGTTTCTTTTATAACGAGAACAGATACTCCCCTGCTTCCACGGCTTCTTGTTCCGTAATCTCCTGGTTGATAACCGGCTTACCTACCGCTTGCAGCAGAGTACAATTGATTTGACCGGCATGCTCGTTTTTCTTGTCTTGCTGCATCAACTTTACCAAAGTTTCCATATTGGAACACTTGCATTGCGGTTTGCCGTAATCATGCAGCATGATCTGTGTCAACTGTTGCAAGGGCTCTTTGTTACATCCGAGTTTGACCACACTCAGATACAGTTCTGCAATCAGTCCATATACTACGGCATAACCGTGATGGATCGCTGTCTGCTGAAAACTGATCTCTTCGATGGCGTGACCAAAAGTATGACCGAGATTGAGCACTTTGCGTGTACCGGTTTCCTGCGGATCTTCTTGCACAATGCGTGCCTTAATGGCCAAACATTGCTCGATCAGTTCATTCAGACCCTTCGTCGGCATCGTTTCTAAGTCGTATTGCAGCAGTTGGGACCACAGCTGCTCGTCAAGCAGGCCCGTTTTCAGCATTTCGCCAAAACCACTGAGAAACTGTTCTGCCGGTAAGGTGCTTAACCAGGAAGGATCAATAGGTACGGCCACCGGTGGTGCAAAAGTACCGATGCTGTTCTTCAGCCCACGGTAATTGATGCCTGTTTTCCCACCGGTAGAAGCATCAATCATCGCCAATAGCGTAGTGGGGATATTGATATAATCAATACCGCGCTTATATGTGGCAGCGGCAAAACCGCCCAAATCGGTCAAGATACCACCTCCGATACAGATCAACAGACCTCGCCGGGTGATACCATGTTCAAAGAGGAAGTCCCATATTTTAGACACCGTTTCCAGCGATTTGCCGCTCTCGCTCACTTCAATCCACATCACTGGATAATCATGCAGCTTCGTAGAGGCCAACCATTCAGGATGGCGGATAAGTTTCTTATCCGCAAGAACACAAATTTGCCCTTTTTCGTACTTATTTAGAACTTCTAACTCCATTTTGCGTGCAAAATTACAAAAATTTTTGCATATGTGCAAATTTTTTCGTACCTTTGCGCCCGATTATGAAAAAAGAAACAATAATTGGGCTTTTTTTGACCGCCTTCTTGCTTGGCGGATGTCAGGCGCTGGAGAAGAAACAGCAGTCCGGTGCCGCAGTGGAACTGCACGGCCATTATCTGTATCAATCAACGCTGGATGCGTTAACCGTAGGTTTGAACAGTGAGGATAGTGCCCGGGTGGCACAACAATATATTACCCAGTGGGCAAAAGATATCTTGATCTATGATGCCGTGAAAGAAGGTATGACGGGTATCGCCGGAGATGAATTGGAACAGATGGTAGAGGACTATCGCCGCACTTTGTACGCGCACGCATATGAGGAATATCTGATCAATCACCGGATGCCGAAAAACGTCATGGATACAACGGTGCAACAGATATATGACCAGATGCCCGATCGGTTCTTGTTAAACGAGAGTGTGGTCAAAGGTATGCTCGTGGTCGTTCCCAAAGATGCACCGAACATCGCCAAACTGCGCAAATGGATGCGTGACGAATCCTTGGATGAGATTGAGAAATACGCCTATCAGATTGCGAACGGTTATGATTTATTCACCGATAAATGGATGACCACCACGGATGTGATCAGCAAAATGCCGGTGGAGCATGATGCCTTGGAGAACATGTTAAAGACCAAGAACCAAATAGAAGTGTCCGATTCGCTCAAGACCTATATCATCCAAGTAACGGAAAAACAACTGCGTGGTACGCCTATGCCGGTCGAACTGGCACGTGCTGAGATTGAGAAAATCGTCTTGAGCGAAAGACAGGTGGAGTTCTTGCAGAAAGAGCGTGACCGCATCTATGAAGAAGCCGTACAACGAGGAGAGGTGATATTTTATTAGGAATTATGAAACGATATAGCATATTATTTTTACTGGCCATCAGTCTGATGACCCGGGCGCAGGTGATTGATGAAGTGATCTGGGTGGTGGGCGATGAGGCCATTCTTCGAAGTGAAGTGGAAGAAGAGCGTCTTCGTGCGCAATACGAAGGACAGTCGATACCGGGGGATCCGTATTGTTTCATCCCGGAGCAGTTGGCGATTCAGAAACTGTTCTTGCATCAGGCGGTACTGGATTCTATTGAAGCCAATGAGTCCTCCGTAAGCCATCAAGTGGACATGCGTCTTAACTACTACATCAACCAGATCGGTAGCAAAGAGAAGATGGAGGAGTATTTCCGGAAGACCAGTTCGGAGATTCGGGAAGAGATGATGACCTCGGTGCGGAATCAGATGATCATCCAACAAATGCAACAGAAACTGACTTCCGACATCAAACCGACACCGGCAGATATCCGGCGTTATTATAACTCCCTTTCTTTGGATTCCCTGCCGATGATGCCGGCACAGGTGGAAGTGCAGATCCTCAGTTTTGAACCACCCGTACCGATCGAGGAGATTGAGCGCGTCAAGCAGCGCTTACGTGAATTCACCGATCGCGTGCAGAGCGGTAGTGCCGATTTCAGCATGCTCGCACGACTCTATTCGGAAGATACGGAGAGTGCCAAACGGGGTGGTGAACTGGGTTTCGTAGGTAGAGGACAACTCGTTACGGAGTTTGCCGATGTCGCTTTTAACCTCAATGACCCCAAGCGCGTCAGCCGGATCGTGCAGACAGAATACGGCTATCATATCATCCAGCTGATTGAGAAAAAAGGAGAGCGTATCAACTGTCGTCACATCCTCTTGCGTCCCCGTATCAGTGCCACGGATAAGGTGAATGCCATCCAAAAACTTGATAGCATTCGTCAGCAGATATTGGCGGATAGTCTGCAGTTTGAACAAGCCGTTATCCGGTTCTCTCAGGATAAGAACACCGTGATGAATGCCGGACTGATGATCAATCCGAACACCGGTAGCAGTCGTTTTGAGTACCAGGATCTGGCACCCGAGATAGCCAAACAGATCTATAGCCTCAAAGAAGGAGAGATATCCCAACCCTTCGTCATGATGGATCAGACCAAGAACCGGGAAGTGTGTGCGATTGTTAAGGTTAAAAAGAAAACGGACATTCACCGCGCTAATCTCACCGATGACTTCCAGGCTATCAAGTCTATGTTGGAAGCAAAATTAGGAGACGAACTGATCCATGATTGGATCCTGAAGAAACAGAAAACAACCTATGTCCAGATTGATCCCGAATGGCAAGGATGTGACTTCGAATATCCCGGATGGATTCATTAAAGTACATAGTATTCCTTGTTCTTTGCTCTTTGCTCTTTGTTCCTGCAAAGAGTCAAACGATGGTGTATCTGCTGCAAGCCGACAACTTGCAGTTTGATCAGGCGCGTATAGCGGATGCACAGATCGTCAAAGGCAACGTCATCTTCCGGCACGAGGAAGCGTTGATGTACTGCGACAGTGCCTATTTTTATGAAGAGACCAATTCGCTGGATGCTTTCGGACATGTGCGCTTTGAACAAGGAGATACCTTACAGGGATTCGGCGATAAACTCTATTATGATGGGAATTCCAAGTTGGCCAGACTGCGCAGACATGTCAAACTTATTCATGGCCGCATGAACGAAAACCCCACCATCCTCACTACGGACAGTCTCAATTATGACCGGGCCAAGGGGGTCGCGTATTATTTTACCGGCGGAGAAGTAAAAGATACCTTGAATACCCTCACTTCCGTGCGTGGGAACTACCGACCGGAAACGAAGAATGCCGTCTTCAGTAAGAAAGTGAAACTGGTGAACGATAAGTTTGTGTTGACAAGTGACACCTTGCTCTATAATACCGAAACCAAAATAGCGGATATCGTCAGTCCGACAGATATCGTCTATGAGAAAGAAACGGATATCCGTTCTTCTCGGGGATGGTATAATACGGAGAATGAGTTGTCTATGCTTCTCGATCAGTCGGTTATCCATCATGCTGATGGCCGAACGATGACAGGTGACACGATCTATTATGACAAAGCCATCGGTTTTGGAGAGATCCTGGGTCATATGACTATGGTCGATTCCACTCGGGAAGCGACACTCAAAGGACAATACGGCCAGGCATGGGAAGAAGAGAGTCATGGCTTTGCTACCGACAGTGCGTTACTGATTGATTGGAGCGATACGGCGCATATAGCCTACATACATGCAGACACCTTGTTTACCGAGGAACTGCATTTTACGGATAGCGCACGCATGGACAGCACCTACCAGCGCATTCGTGCGCATTATGGTGTGCGTGTGTATCGGGATGATATGCAGATGACCTGTGATTCACTCGCCTATCTGGGATCGGACTCCACGATGCATCTCTATGCAAAACCGGTGTGCTGGAGTCAGAACCATCAGATGTCCGCAGACAGCATGGTCGTTTATATGAAGAATAGTGTGGTCGAGCATGCCATTGGATACGGAAACGCGCTGTGCGTTATGCAGGATAGTACGGAGTTTAACCAGATGAGCGGAAAAGAGGCGACGGCATACTTCCAAGACGGGGAAGTGAAAATCATCGATATGAGTGGAAATGCCATGACGATCTTCTACCCCAAGGATGATGAGAAAGGAGAGTACGTAGGGATGAACACTACGGAGAGTAGTTTCATTCGGATGTATGTGGAGCATCAGGAGATTCATCATATGCGGTTTACGTCCGAGACAACGGGCGTACTCTATCCGATGGATCAGATTCCTTCCGGTGCGAACCGCTTGGCACTCTTCTTCTGGGCGGAAGAGAAACGACCGACGGATCCCGAGGATGTATTTCGGAAAATAGAAAGTAGAAAGTAAAAAGACAAATATGAAAAAGATTTTTGTAACGATTGTAGCAGCCTGTTTAGCACTTAGCGCTTGGGCTGTAGAACTGCCTAAACAAGGATTCGGTGTGCAGGTAGGTTGGGCACAGCCTATCTTGCGACTTAATGACCCGGCAAACCCTTCTACAGCCAAAGACTCCCTGAGCAATGTAGTGAAGATGAAAGGTTTTAAGGTCGGAGTGGTGTATGACGGTAGTTTTATTGCCGGATTCGGTACCTCTATCGGATTGAACTACACCTTTGGTGCCTATAACAGCGGTTGGAAAAAAGACCGGAATAACTACTACGGCATGCCGTACCCGAGAAACAGGCAAATCATCACCTACCACCAACTTGAATTGTTTGTGGACTGGCAGTATAAGTTTGAAATTGCCAAAGAGACCTACCTCATCCTCTATACCGGTCCTACCATCCAATGCGGACTCGGATTTGAGATGCGGGATGACTACCAGACATATGAAGGAGAAGACTATGTTCCCCGGTATTTTAACGGCTATGATGCCGCTGATGCAGATCAGACATTCAGACGCTTTAATGTCACATGGGGCTTGGGTGCCGGATTCCAGTATAAACGCTATTTCTTGCGAGGCGGATATGACTTCGGTATTGTGAACCCATACAAGCATACAGATTTCACGAACGGAAACCATACCCGTGGCCGTTTGGACCAATGGGAGATAAAACTGGGTATGTACCTCTGGTATACGGATTGATATATGATCCCACGTGATGTAATCGATAAGATCCATGCTGCGGCTAAAATAGAAGAAGTGGTTGCAGACTATGTGACACTCCGTAAACGGGGCGCCAACCTCATCGGACTCTGTCCTTTCCATAACGAGAAGACAGGTTCGTTTACTGTCAGTCCGTCCAAAGGAATCTACAAGTGTTTCGGTTGCGGTGTCAGCGGCAATGCCGTCGGGTTCATCATGGAGATTGAGCAATGCAGTTATGTAGAAGCACTCAAACTGTTAGGCAAGAAATACCACATCGAGGTGCCGGAACGGGAGATGACGGCGGAAGAACAGCAACGCCAGGATGACCGGGAGTCGATGTTCGTGGTCAATGACTTCGCTAATAAATGGTTTCAGGACCAGTTATGGAATACTCCTGAAGGACAAGCCATCGGTCTGAGTTACTTCCGCGAAAGAGGTCTGAGAGATGATATCATCCGTAAGTTCCAACTCGGATATTCCCCGGAGAAAGGAAGTCCTTTGGCACAGGCGCTCAAGAAGAAAGGGTTTAAAGAGAAGTTCATCCTCAATGATGTGAACACCAAGATAGGTGTCGGCGTGGTAGGTAAAAGTGAAGACGGTCGGATCTATGACCGTTTCCGGGACCGCGTCATGTTTCCTATCTTCACCGTCAGCGGTAAACCCGTGGCTTTTGCCGGACGTATCCTGAAGAAAAAAGAAAACGTAGGCAAATATGTCAACTCCCCGGATTCCGTCATCTATTCCAAGACGAATGAACTGTATGGTCTCTTCCAAGCGAAGCAGGCGATCTCAAGAGCCGATATGTGCTATCTGGTGGAAGGACAAATGGATGTAATCTCCATGCATCAGTCCGGTATCGAGAATGTAGTAGCCAGCGGTGGTACGGCATTGACCAAACCGCAGATCTGGCTCATCAAACGGTTTACATCGAACATCACCGTGCTCTATGACGGTGACGCTGCCGGTATCCATGCAGCCTTACGCGGTATCGATATGTTCCTGGAAGCAGGTTTCAATGTCAAGGTGGTATTACTGCCCGATGGAGAAGATCCGGATAGTTATGCGCAGAACCATGACTCGACGGAGTTCATTCGCTATATCGAGGAGCATAAGACCGACTTCATCCGGTTTAAGACCAAACTGCTGAGCAAAGATGCAGGCGATGATCCTTACAAGCGTGCGGAACTCATCAAAGATATCACCGCCACCATTGCCATCATCCCGGATATCATTACGCGGCAGGTGTATATCAAAGACTGCGCCGAACGACTGCATATGTCGGAGAAAGTGCTGACAGTAGAAGTGCTGAAACTGCGAAAAGAGAAAGTGCAGAGCACTCAGAAAACTCCGAATTCTCCGAGTAATCAGATTATTCAGATTACTCCCAAGACACCCTTGGAGCAGAACTATTACAACCTCATGCAACTCATCGTGCGGTACGGAGAACGGCCTATTAACGTGGACGGATCTGTTTATACCATAGGGGAAGTAATCATCACTTCGCTGGAGAACGATGAGATACAACCCCCGCAACCGATCTATCAAACCCTCATCGATGAGTTCAAACAGCACTTCAAAGATACGGGTTTCAAGGCGGAGACATTCTTTAAGTTCCATGCTGATCCGCAACTGAGTGCACTCGCTGTCGATATGATCGCTGACAGATACCGTTTCGTGCAATCGGATGAGGAGAAACGTTTGGGAGAAGTGGTGACGCGACAGCTGTTTGAGATCAAACTGACGGTTGTTAATATGCAGATTGCTGAACTCGAACAAAACCTCAAGGCCGCGCAGGAGAATGGAGATCTCACACGCCAGTTTGAGTTACTCAAGCACCAGCCGGCACTCCTTTCCATGCGTAATGAACTGTGTAAGATACTCGGCAATCGAGTGATTAACGTCTGAATTCTGAAAACTGAATACTGAATGCTTTTTAGTGAAATTGCCTACGGGCCCATACATAGTCGTCGTTTAGGTACCAGTTTGGGTGTCGAACTGATGCCGTTGGAACATAAACTGTGTACGTTCAACTGCGTCTATTGCGAATGTGGTTGGAACACACCCGTCTCGCATCCCAAGTTACCGACTCGAGAAGAAGTCAAAGCGGCATTAGAAGCAAAACTGAAAGAGAAGTATGCTTTGGATGTTATTACTTTCTCAGGTAACGGCGAACCCACTCTTCATCCGGATTTCTTAGGCATCATTGAAGATACGTGTGCACTACGGGATCAATATTGTCCGAAAGCAAAAGTGAGTGTACTCTCCAATTCTACGCAATTGGGCCGCCCCGATGTGGTGAAAGCATTGTGGTTATGCGATAACCGGATTCTCAAACTCGATGCTGGAACGGACACCATGATGCGACGCATTGATCTGCCGGTGAACGAACACCTCACAGTCGTACAGATCATCGATTGGTTGCAAGCCTTTGAAGGTGATTTTACGCTACAGACCTGCTTCCTACGGGGTGCGCATAACGGTGAAATCATTGATAATACCACTCCGGAAGAATTGAAAGCCTGGTACCAAGCGGTGGATATCCTTCATCCCAAACAGATCATGATTTATGTCATTGATCGCAAGACACCGGAAGAGAATCTGGAGAAGATATCCCGTGAAGAGATGGAGATTATTGCTACACCGCTTATCGCCAAAGGCTACGACGTCATCATAAGCGCATGAAGATTCTTGTTGCACCTTTGAACTGGGGACTCGGTCATGCGAGTCGTTGTGTACCGCTCGTTCAGCGTCTGTTGGATGAGGGACATGAAGTGATACTCGGAGGAGATGGTGAGAGTCTGACGCTTCTTCGGAAACATTTCCCGAAACTGCGATACACCTATCTGGCACCGCTTAACCTCCAGTATAGCAAAGGTACACGGCAAGTATTCGCTATCCTGCGTGCAATGCCTAAACTCATCAAGTGGTCGATGAAAGATCATCTAATGCTTAAAGCCCTTCTTAACGAAGAATCCATCGATCGCGTCATCTCCGATAACCGCTTTGGATTATATAGCAAAAAAACGGAATCCATCTATATCACCCATCAACTCCACATTATGCTTCCTCGTGGCTGGAAATGGGCAGAGCCTATTGCTTCACGCATACACGCACGCATATACATGCGATATAATAAGGTATGGGTACCCGATTATGCCGATCCGCAAAAGAGTCTCGCCGGACAATTAAGTCACACCACTGCTAAAGTGGATTATATCGGACCTTTGAGCCGCTTTCAGAAACAATCACCAATCACCAATCACCAATCACCATTTGATATCGTCGCTGTTCTCTCCGGCCTGGAACCCCATCGCACCTTATTGGAGAAAGAGATTATCGCACGGTATTCCGGAACAGAAGAACAGGTACTGATTGTACAAGGACTTATGCATCGTCCCAACACACGTATTAAACGGGGAAATATCACCATCCTGCCGTATATGACGGATTCGGAATTGACTTCAGCACTCTTGGGCGCAAAACATATCATCGCCCGTTCCGGATACTCTACCATCATGGATTTTAACGCACTCGGAATATTGGATAAAGCGGAGTTAATTCCGACTCCCGGACAACCGGAACAGGAGTATTTGGCCACTTTATATAACAAAATGCAATAAATTTTGCAAAAAAATGCAAAAATATTTGCGTATGTCAAAAAAAAGCAGTACTTTTGCACCCGCTTTTGACGCGAAGGTGCCATCGTATAACGGTTAGTACTCAAGATTTTCATTCTTGCAATAGGGGTTCGATTCCCCTTGGCACTACAAAGACCTTCCCTAAAGTCAACATTCCAAAGCTAATCCTCTCAAGGCAGCGGAACAGTAACAAAACCGTCCGCGAGTCGGACAAAAAACAAAAACAAAGATGGCAAATCATAAAAGCTCTTTGAAGCGTATTCGCCAAACGGCAGCGCGCAAAGCACACAATCATTATTATGCAAAAACCGCACGTAATGCAGTGCGTGACTTGCGCAAGACTACTGACAAAGCAGCTGCTGTTGCAGCTCTGCCGAAAGTTAGTTCTATGCTCGACAAACTGGCTAAGCGTCACATCATTCACGTAAACAAGGCAAGTAACCTCAAATCGAAACTTGCTCGTTTCGTAAATAAACTCGCTTAATAATACGCAAGTTTAGGTCAAAAGAGGAATCTCATACGAGGTTCTTCTTTTTTTATGCATAAAAACGCACGAAAATTTGCATATATCATAAAAAAGTTGTATCTTTGCACTCGATTTTGATACAATTATTAAGATGAAAGAGAATAATATTCCTATTGTTGACTGTCCGTACGGAGATTATATGATCGGTGACGCAAGTGGTAAACTGATGAATGAGTACGGTCGGTATCCGTGTAAAATCAAATGCGGTGTGTATGCATTCTTGGTTCGTGGCACGGCACGTGCTACGATCAACGTGACGGATTATGAGTTTAAGCAAAACGATATCCTTTTATTGGAACCGGGCAGTTTCCTCTTTATCCGTGAGTGTTCGGACGATGCGCTGGTGTATTGGATCGTGTTCGGTAGCTCTTTCTTGGAGAAGCATACTGTCAATAACAAGATGTCGCTTTCGGCTTTGCAGTTACACTCGCCCAAACTGACGATCAGCGAAAACCATGCACAAGTGATCTGTTCAATGTACGATACCGTTGTGAAAGCGCTCAATGCTACGCCGACGATGCTGGACAGCGAGAAGATGGTGCATATCTTCAATTTACTGCAAGTCAGTTACGCCAAGTATGCCCATGAGCAGGATGAGTACCTTGTTAAACCGCTGGATCGTAAGACGGAGATATACCAGGATTACTGCCAGTTGGTGCTTAAGCATTACCACGAGTGGCATCATGTGAGCCAGTATGCGGAGGCAATGCGTCTGACCTTACCGCACCTCTGTTCGACCATTAAGACAGTGGGAGACCGTACAGCCGGCGATATCATCATAGAGGCACTGATCACCGATGCTAAGTCTCAGTTGAAGATCACTAACCTGCAGATCAAAGAAATCGCATTGAGTCTTGGTTTCGATAACGTAGCCTTCTTCAATCGCTTCTTCAAATCGCATGTAGGCGTTACACCAAAAGCCTATCGCAATGCATAAAGAAAGACGCCGTTTGGCGTCTTTTCTTTATCTGTTCTTATACATATCGTCGTAATACTTCTCGTACTCGCCGGAAGTGATATTATCCAGCCATTCTTGGTTATCCAGATACCATCTCACGGTGCGTTCAATACCTTCCTCGAACTGCAGACTCGGTTCCCAGCCAAGTTCGCGTTGCAGTTTCGTGCTATCAATCGCATAACGCATATCGTGTCCGGCACGGTCGGTAACAAAGGTGATGAGATCCAGATCAGCACCTTCCGGACGACCTAACAGACGATCAACCGTCTTGATGACCGTCTTGATGATATCGATGTTCTTCCATTCGTTGAAACCACCGATGTTATACGTTTCGGCAACGGTACCTTTATGGAAGATAAGGTCAATTGCCCGTGCATGGTCCTCCACAAACAACCAATCGCGTACGTTCTCTCCCTTACCATATACCGGCAGTGGTTTACGATGACGGATGTTATTGATGAAAAGCGGAATCAGTTTCTCAGGGAACTGGTAAGGACCGTAGTTGTTCGAACAATTGGTAACAATCGTCGGCATACCATAGGTGTCATGGAAAGCACGTACGAAATGGTCAGACGAGGCTTTCGATGCCGAATAGGGGGAATGCGGATTGTACTTCGTGGTCTCATAGAAGAAATCCTCTCCGTAAGCCAGATGATGCTCCGCAGACGAAGCGGTGGTCGTGAACGGCGGTTCGATACCTTCCGGATGGGTCAGTTGAAGCGCGCCATAGACCTCATCGGTCGAGATATGATAGAAGCGTTTGCCTTCCCATTTCTCTGGCAGACTCTCCCAGTATAGTTTAGCCGCTTGCAGCATACTGAGCGTACCCATGACGTTGGTGCGTGCGAAAGTGAAGGGATCTTTGATCGAACGGTCCACATGACTCTCTGCCGCCAGATGGATCACACCCGTCACATGCTCTTCCTGCATCAGCGCATAGATCGTATCGAAATCGCAGATGTCTGCACGCACAAAGCGGTAGTTGGGTCTATCCTCGATATCTTTGAGATTAGCCAAGTTTCCGGCATACGTCAGCTTATCCACATTGATGATGCGGTATTCCGGGTATTTGTTCACGAACAAACGAACCACATGACTTCCGATAAATCCGGCACCGCCGGTGATAATGATCGATTTCATAAAATATATTTTATTTGTTTAAATCCATATGTACGGTTTTGACCGTTTCGGTCGCATAACACGATTTCTCCTGTCGGCAAGACATCTTTGATACGTGCTTCAAAAATGCCGTTTTGGTCTTCATATTTCCAAAAGCCGTCTCGCCGATAGAGATGATTCTTATACTCCTCCCATACATCCTCATTAAGCGTTTCTTGCACCATGGCATACACTTTCTGCATTAACGCATCGATGTCATACTCCTTTCCCGTGATCTGTTTTAACGAGATCGGATTCGGTGCATCGGAAACAAAGGTCGTCTGATTTACATTCAGTCCGATACCTGCGATCGAGTACTTGACCTCGTTACCTAAAATCGCATTTTCCACCAATATACCGGCTACTTTCTTATCTCCGAAATAGATATCATTCGGCCATTTGATGGTAAAATCTTCACCGATCACCCTCAGGAAGGCCACTCCAACCGCTATATTGAGAAAGTATAAGTCCTTGTCGGGTGGTAACAAGATCGAGCATAACAGGTTCTTATCCGCTTCGCTCTCCCAACTGTTTCCTGTCTGACCGCGACCTGCTGTCTGATAACCCGCATAGACGAAATACTCGCCTTCCGGCCATTCGCCTTTCGCCAGCATTTCCTTCATCAAGGAGTTGGTACTATTGGTGCTTTTTATATACATCCAGCAGGTATTCTTGTATCACCGTTTGTATGTTCTTCGCCTTTCCGGGTGCAGAATTGATCAGGATAGCGAACACCCAGGTATCTCCGTTCGGCATATCGATATATCCGGCGAAGTTCTTTGTTCCGGCAATCGTTCCGCTTTTGGCATGTATCTTTCCTTCCAATGCCGTGCCGGCACACAGACTCTTCAACGTACCGCTCTGACCGCTGATCGGCAACGATGCCTTCCATACTTCGGCGTTCTTGCTGTGCGCCATGTAGGTTAGTAATTCCACTAAAGCCTTGGCACTTATCGCATCTTGCGGCGCCAGACCACAACCGTCTTTGATGATGGCGTTTTGGACACTCACTTTTTTGTTTTTCCAAAACTCTTTCACCACCTCTTGACTGTTATGAATCGTGCCGGGTAACATGTACCGTGTGCCCAAGAAACGGAAGATACTTTCCGCGTACAGGTTGTTACTGTTGACATTGGTCTCGGTGATCAATTCCGATAACTTCGGCGAGTAATGCGTGTAGATAGCGATACGTGGCGGTGTCATCGGATTATAATCGGCGATATATGTCGGTTCCCGTTGGACGGAAATGCCGGACTCATTCAGCACCTTCGTAAAATGGCGCACTAACAGCAATCCCGGATTCGGTAAGTCCCCTTTGACACCAAACGTACCCAAGTTAGACGGCACAGCACCATTCAAGTACCGTTCCCGGCTGTAGGGGATACCACTCACAAAGGCGCCATCGTATTGAATCCGGTCACAACGGATTCGGTTGATAAACACCAGATCCTCTACGTTCGGTTCGGTTTTCATAATCGTTGCCACCGTTCCCGGTTCACCGCTCTTGAGCACGATGTTCATCGTGTTTCCGTAATAATTGAGTGCAAAGATACCGGGTGCATAGTAGTTTCCTGCATCTTCACATAACCATGCAGGATTTTGTGCTTCCGCATCCAACATCGTCATGTCTGCCACCACACTGCCTTCAATCACCTTGATACCGGCATTTTTCACCTCTTTGGCCCAGCGGTACAGGAAACCGGTCTGACCCTTATTGCCCAAAGAAGGATCGCATCCTCCACGGACATATAAGTTACCAAACAAGGTGTCATGACGGATCACACCGTTATATTCGATAGTGGTAGGGAACTGATAATCAGCGCCATACATCTCCAGTGCCGCGCCTGTCGTCAGCAGTTTCATCACCGATGCCGGAGGAACCACATGGTTCTCCCGTTGACTATCGATGACTTCACCCGTGTTCAGGTTTTGAACCAGCACAGACATATTCGCCTGCTCCGTAATCGGATGAGACGTCAGAATCGAGGATAATATAACGGCAGCTAAAAACATTCGCCTTTCGCCTTTAACCTTTCGCCTTTAAGTATTCATGCATTGCTGCTGCGGCTTTGCGACCGTCAGACATAGCGAGAATAACCGTTGCACCTCCGCGGACGATATCGCCTCCGGCGAAGATCATCGGTAGGTTAGATTGCATGCCTTCATTGACGACGATTGTACCTTTGCGACTAATCTCGAGCCCTTCTACGGAGGACGGGATCAGAGGGTTAGGACTAACGCCGACAGCGACGATGACGAGATCGACAGGGATGGTGACAGTTTTGCCTTCTACGGGCACCGGACTGCGACGACCGGATTCGTCCGGTTCGCCCAGCTCCATAACTTGGAGAACGGCTTCGCACACACGACCATTCTCGTCTGCATGGTACTCAATCGGGTTGTGTAAGGTCATGAACTCGATGCCTTCTTGTTTGGCGTGATGTACCTCTTCGATACGCGCCGGCATCTCGTCTTCGGAACGGCGATAGATAATCATGGCGCGTTCTGCGCCCAGACGTTTGGCGGTACGTACCGCATCCATGGCTGTGTTACCACCTCCGATGATCGCTACGTTCTTTCCGTAGAGCAGCGGTGTGTCCGTGGCGGGGTTAGATGCATCCATAAGGTTGACACGGGTCAGGTACTCATTCGACGACATGACGCCGTTGAGGTTCTCACCCGGGATGTTCATGAAGCGTGGCAGACCGGCTCCTGAACCCACGAAGATACCTTTGAAACCTTGCTCTTCGAGTTCTTTGATGGAGATGGTTTTGCCTATGATCGTATCGGTGTGGAATTGTACGCCGAGGGCACGCAAGCCGTCTATCTCAATGTCCACGATACGATTCGGGAGACGGAACTCCGGAATACCGTATTTGAGTACACCGCCTATCTCGTGCAGCGCTTCGAAGACATGTACCTCGTAGCCGTACTTTGCGGCATCACCGGCGAAAGTCAGACTGGCAGGACCGGAACCCACCACGGCGATTTTCATCATTCCATCATTGAGCGGCTTGGCCGCGCTCATTCCATCATTATGCGCCTGAGCATTCGCATAATCTGCGCAGAAACGCTCGAGGTAACCGATAGCAACTGCCGGATGACCCATCTTGAGATGGATACACTGCGATTCACATTGTTTCTCTTGCGGGCATACGCGGCCGCAGACAGCAGGAAGAGAGGAAGACTCTTTGATAACTGCGGCAGCTCCGAGTACGTCACCGGTCTCGAGGGTCTTGATGAAGCCCGGGATGTTGATATTCACCGGACAGCCTTGTACGCAGGTCGGGTTCTTACAGTTGAGACAACGATGGGATTCGGTGATGGCTTGCTCGAACGTCAGACCTTGGTTAACTTCCTCGTGCAGCGATTTGACACGCACTTCCGGACGCAGTTCCGGCATCTGTACACGCGGGATAGCAACTCTATCCTTCGGCTTGCCCTCAAACGGTGCTACAGCGCTAATCTGAACATCATTGAGCGGTTTAGCCGCGCTCATTTCATCATTGAGCTCGCTTTGCGAGCGCTCATTATAAGCCCGCAGGGCCTCTGCTTCTTCCGCCTTGAACGCTTTCATTCGGCTCAGCATCTCGTTCCAGTCAACACCATGGGCATCGAACTCAGGACCATCCACGCAGACGAATTTGGTCTTACCGTGAACCGTTACACGACACGCACCGCACATACCCGTTCCATCCACCATGATGGTGTTGAGCGAAGCCTCGGTAGGGATATTGTATTTGGCGGTGGTGAGGGAAACGAACTTCATCATAATAGCCGGACCGATGGTGATACACTTATCGACCTTCTCGCGGTTGATGACTTGTTCTACACCTACGGTGACAACACCTTGTTGTCCGGCAGAGCCATCGTCGGTCATGATGATCACTTCGTCGGACCATTGTGCCAGTTCATCCTGAAGGATAAGCAGGTCTTTGTTACGAGCTGCCAGCACAGTGATGACTTTGTTGCCGGCTTTCTTGAGTGCCTCCGCGATCGGTAACATCGGCGCTGCACCTACTCCACCGCAGGCACAAACGACCGTTCCGTAGTTCTCGATACGCGTCGCACGACCGAGCGGTCCCACGATGTCATGCAGACAATCACCCGGGTTCATCGCCAACAGTTTATGCGTCGAGGCACCTACTTGTTGCACCACCAGCGTGATCGTACCTTTTTCGATATCCGCCCCTGCGATGGTCAACGGGATACGTTCGGAGTTAGCGTCCACACGGATAATCACGAAGTGACCGGCACGACGGCTACGCGCAATGAGCGGAGCTTCAACGATCAGCTCCGCTACATTGTCCGAAAAGAATTTCTTGGATAGAATCTTATTCATTAGAAATATTTGGTTTCTTGTCCTACGATAGAGGAAAGTAAGTTATTTGCCAGACGGGAAGCGCCGAAACGGAACCACTCATTGTTGAGCCATTCTTCGCCCAGGATCTCTTTGACAAGCGTGAAGTGCTGTACAGCCTCTTCGGTTGTCGATACACCACCTGCCGGTTTGTAACCCATCTTAATGCCTGCTTTCTCTTTCCAAGCCTTGATAGCGTGGCACATGATAAACGTTGCCTCCGGCGTAGCGTTCACGCTGATCTTACCGGTAGAGGTCTTGATGAAATCGCATCCTGCCGCCATGGAGAGGATGGACGCTTTCCAAATGTTTTCTGCCGTTTTGAGCAGCCCGGTCTCGAGGATCACTTTGAGGTGCTTGTCGCCGCAAACGGCTTTCAGTTCGCTGATCTCGTCGAAGCACTCCTGATAATTCCCTTCGAGGAACTTGCCTACAGAGAGAACGATGTCTATCTCGGTAGCTCCGGCTTTGATAGCCATAGCTGTTTCCGCCACCTTGACCTCGAGGAATGTCTGCGAAGCAGGGAATCCACCGCTGACGCAAGCGATATTGAATTTCGGATCTTTGAGTGCGGCACGTACGTACTCTGCCATGGCAGGGTAAACGCAGATAGCGGCTACGTTCGGAATACCCGGGAAATCTTTCTCGAAGTTATTCACCGCATTCGCCATCTTCTCCACCTTTGCGATCGTATCATCGGCACTAAGCGTCGTATAGTCGATCTGGTGCAGACACTCTTTCCACACCTCTACGTTATTGTTTTCTGCGAAATGCTTCGCTTCGATGTCAGCCACTTGAGCTTTTACTTGCTCATCGGTAAACGGGCAGGGGTACTGCGCAAATAATTCTTCAAAATTCATGGTTGTATAGTTTTAAAATCTTCAATTTTCAATTTTCATTTTCTTCGGAGAGACGAGCAATGATCGTCTCGTTTCCACGAACGGAATCACCCACATCAACGAACATCTCCGTGTTCAGCGGCAGGTACATATCGACACGTGAACCGAGTTTGATAAATCCGAGGTGCGTGTTCCGGTGACATTGCTTGCCCACCTTGGCATAGGTCACAATCCGTCGTGCCATGGCGCCGGCTACTTGCCGAACGGCGATCTGTATCTTCGAAGGCGTCTCAATGACCACCAGCGAACGTTCGTTCTCGGTACTGGATTTCGGCAGCCATGCTCCTTTGTGTCGACCTTTCTGGTGCGACGACTCTAAGATCGTTCCTTCGATCGGATACCAGTTGGCATGCACGTTAAAAGGCGACATGAAGATAGAAACTTGCAGTTTCTTCTCATGGAAATACTCGTTCTCTTCCGTCGGTTCGATCACTACCACACGACCATCAGCAGGCGCGATGACGAAATTAGGATCATCGATCTCCAACACGCGCACCGGGTTGCGGAAGAAATAGGTGACAAACACCAATAAAATCGAAGTGATCGCTAACGAAACGGCTAATGCCCAGTGCGATGAGACGGACATATAAACCACGACGTTAATAATAAACAAAAGCAACACCAATCCGATGATCGGATTCCTGCCTTCTCTATGTATTCTCGGTCTTTTCATACTTTTACCTTTAACCTATAACCTTTAACCTTTAACCAATTATTGCCAATTCCCGTAGGGAAACTTCGCCATCATCTCGGATGCCTGGTCGAGTCCGGTCTGTAACTTACCGCCGATCATCATCTTGAACATCATCGGGATATCGGCTTTCAGTGTTAATTTGATACGGGTGTCGTTCGGCGCCACTTCCTTCAACTGAATCCAGAAATTGGCATCCATCGGAATACCTTCGATACCAAACTTAACCGTATCATTCTCCAATCGTTCTACCACCACGATGGATATTTTTTGTGCTAATCCATCTGTTTTGATACGAATGCGGTCCGGCTCCACCTCCATCTCCTGAATCTTATCCTTTGGAATAAGATCCTTCACCCGATCAATGTTCTGCGGGTTACTGATCACCCGATAAATCTGCTCTGCCGAATAGGGGGCTGAACTGATTTTACTTTCGTATTTAGACTCTGCCATACTAAAAACTTTTAATTAGCGTGCAAAGATACAAAAAAAAAATGGCATATACAAATAATTTAAGAAAAATTGCATTTTTTTTCGAAAAAATTTGGTCAATTCAAAAAAATGTAGTACCTTTGCACCCGCTTTCGACTCGAAGGCATTCATTGGCCCCTTAATTGGGACATGGCGGGATAGCTCAGCTGGTTAGAGCGCATGATTCATAATCATGAGGTCCCCAGTTCAATCCTGGGTCCCGCTACCCAACTAAAATCAAGTATCTAAGCAATTAGGTGCTTGATTTTTTTTACCGTATTTTATCATTTTCCCCTCTAAAATTTGCATATGTCAAAAATTTTTTGTACCTTTGCAGTCGCAAAGGTTAGAGAGAATAAATGAACGCAAAAATTTCTATACGTTTTTACAAAGACCGCGAAGTGCGAGCGCTGTGGAGTGAGGAACAAAACAAATGGTTCTTCTCCGTGTTAGATATTATCGGCGCTATCAATGAGCAGGACGACTATCAGAAAAATCGTAACTACTGGAAGTACCTCAAGACAAAACTTCAGAAAGAGAAAAATGAAGTGGTTAGTGCCACTAACCAGTTGAAACTTATCGCTCCTGATGGAAAACAGCGTTTGACTGATGTCGTTGACCAAGTCGGTGTGGAACTGCTTGCAAAGTCTATACACAACAGCAAAGCAATGGAGTTTCTTGATTGGTTTACCTATTCCGATAATACTATCGATGGTCAAAGCCGCAAGAAAGCTTATACCTTCTGGGAGAGCGATATGATTGCCGATAACGAAGTGGGTACAGTTAAGGCCTTACAGAAAATTCACGCGTATATCTTCGGTGGACTTTATGACTTTGCCGGAAAGATTCGTCAAGTCAATATCGCTAAAGGCGGTTTTCAGTTTGCTATGGCGCAATATCTGCCGCAGACACTTGCGCAGATAGAACGCATGCCGGAGAATACGTTTGACGAGATAGTTGATAAATACATTGAGATGAACATCGCACACCCCTTCAGAGAGGGTAATGGTCGTAGCACACGCATCTGGTTGGATTTGATTCTCAAGAAACGTCTGCAACGTTGTGTCGATTGGAGTCTCATCCCCAAGAAAGACTATCTGGACGCCATGGTGCGTAGTGCGGCTGATGCAAGTCAGATCCGCGAACTCCTCCGTAACGCGCTCACCGATCAAATCGACGATAGAGAGATCTTTATGAAGGGTATCGACTATTCCTATTATTACGAACAACCAGAATAGGCAATAGTGGAATAGGGAAGTACAAATAATCAAAATCACGGGATATATACGTAGTATATATAATGCAAGGTGGGATACGTGATTACCAGGTAACGCATAGGTAATGCCCCTGAATCGCTACCAAGAAATCAAAAAAGGAACAGGATAGAGAGGAAAAAATAGTCAAAGTGTTCTGAAAGTAAGGTTCTCGGAAGATGGTCCCGTGATGGTCCTGTTCTGGATAGCATATTAGAAGGATTGATTATGAGAGCAATATTTGAAATTAAACTAACAACATATGGAGACAGGAAAAGAAATAGTAAAAAGTGTTTTGCCTGAATTGGTCAAAGGCTCCACGCAATTAGTTAATCAATTTTATCAGGATTTGGCGCAACCGACGGTGAAAGCTATTGGTAAGACGCTGAATACTACTTTTGAGTTTTCTACTATTCCTGCATTGGCCTTAGGATTTGCGACAGATATGGTGAAGGCTAATTTTGCAAAAAGATTAGAGGAGTACAAAAAGAAACTAGATAAGATTCCTGAGAAAGATAGATGTGTGGTTGAACCGGAAATAGGTGAGCCAATTATTCGCAATTTGATGAACACAACAAATGATCAAATAGCGGACTTGTTTACTACTCTTTTGACAAATGCCTCAAATATTAAAACATTAGATAAGGCACATCCGAAATTTGCACAAATCGTACAAAACATGACTCCTGATGAGGCTAAGATAATCGAATATCTTAAGGATAAGAAGTTCGTTTGTTACGTAGATTTCCGAGGAAATGTAAAAAATGGGAAAGGATACATTGAACTTATGAAATATGTAACCAAAATTGATTTACAAGTTTCATTGGAGTTCCCGAGAAACATCAATGCGTATATCTCTAATTTAATAAGCTCTGGCATTCTGCAAGATATGGCTGGACAATTTAAAACAGATGAATTTCTGTACGAAGATATTGAAAAAATATATAAACCGAAATTAGAACAACAATTAGTTCCATCAAGATTCAGTAAAATATCTACTGAAAGGAGTTTCTTTCATGTAACAGATTTCGGGAAACTATTTATAAATGCTTGTATAGCATAAACCTATTAACTAAAATAATATGACAGAGCACATTGCCGCCTATATCCGAGCAGTTAACCAACTTTATCAAACAGGCATCACAACAGAGCATTCGTTTCGCCCTGCTTTAGAGCAATTGATGCAAGACCTACTTCCCAAACTCCGTATTGTGAACGAGCCTAAGAGGGAAAAGTGTGGAGCACCTGACTACATCGCTAGTCGGAAAGACGGAATGCCGGTATTCTATATTGAAGCCAAAGATATTGGCGACAATGATCTTGACGGACGCAATCCTCATGGTCACAAAGAGCAGTTTACACGTTATAAACAAGCACTCGATTATATTATTTTCACGGATTATTTGGATTTTCACCTTTATGAGTTTGGCGAGTTTGTTGATAGTGTGCGCATAGCCGAAATAAAAGGGGATAAGATTGTTGCTATCAATGAGAACGAAGACAAATTTCTGAATCTCATTGAGCATTTGGGGAATACTGCAATACAGAGTATTACATCTGCTTCACGTCTGGCAAAACTGATGGCTGGTAAAGCTCGGCTATTAGAGAATATCATTGAGCAAGCAATGAATGACGAAACAGACAGTTATGCCAACGAAAACATCAGAGGGCAGTATCAGGCATTTAAGGATGTGCTTATCCAAGAACTGAAACCCACAGAGTTTGCCGACATCTATGCTCAAACTATTGCGTACGGTATGTTTGCTGCACGTTTGCATGATGACACGCCGGAAGATTTCAGCAGGGAAGAAGCGGCTCGTCTTATCCCGAAGACAAACCCGTTCTTGAGGCAGATATTCAATAATTTGGCGGGCAATGATCTGGATGACCGTATAGCTTGGGTGGTAGATGATTTGGCAACGGTATTCAAGGCCACAAACATTCAGAAAATCATGAAGACGTATGTGCAAGACAAGCGTCACCATGATCCAATGATTCATTTCTACGAAGACTTCCTTTCGGAATACAATCCCCAATTACGCAAGTCAAAAGGCGTATGGTATACTCCGCAACCTGTAGTTGGATTCATCGTCAGAGCTGTTGACGAAATTCTGCAAAGAGAATTTGGATTGACAGAGGGATTAGCAGATTACTCTACAATAGAAAAAGACGTAGCAGTTGAGCAAAGCCGTGATAAACGTACATCTGACGGAGCGAAACACGAAATGCGTAAGTTCCATAGAGTGCAGATACTTGACCCTGCAACCGGTACAGGAACATTCTTAGCGGAGGTTGTAAATCAGATATATGATCGCTATCGTGAAAATCAAGGTATTTGGCAGCAATATGTAGAACAACATAACATCTATTGCCCCGCTTGAATGGCTTTGAGATATTGATGGCGTCGTATGCAGTTGCTCATATCAAACTTGATATGCTTCTATCTGAAACGGGTTATCAGCATCAAACCGACAAGCGTTTACATGTATATCTCACCAACTCGCTTGAGGAAAGTAATAATGAACCTCGCACACTCTTTGCGCAATGGCTTAGCCGCGAAGCTGCAGAAGCCAATATTATCAAACGAGACTATCCGGTAATGGTGATGATCGGCAATCCACCATATAATGGTAGCAGTACTAATACGGGCAAGTGGATAATGTCCCTAATGGATGATTACAAGAAAGAACCGGGAGGAAAAATGCCACTGAATGAACGTAATCCCAAGTGGTTAAATGATGACTATGTGAAATTTATTCGCTTGTCTCAGTATTACGTTGAAAGGAATGAATGTGGAATAATCGGATTCATAAATCCGCATGGTTTTCTTGATAATCCTACTTTTAGGGGTATGCGGTGGAATTTGCTGAAGACATTTGATAAGATCTATACAATAGACTTACATGGTAATAGCAAAAAGAAAGAGGTGTGCCCTGATGGAAGTAAAGATGAGAATGTGTTTGATATTATGCAAGGAGTAAGTATCAACCTCTTCGTTAAGACAGGAAAGAAAGCAAAAGAAGAATTGGGGAAGGTGTATCATAAAGATTTGTATGGCCTACAGCAAGACAAATATGATTTCCTTGAAAAGGCTTATTGGAAAGAGATTGACTATCGTGAAATACAACCTAATGCTCCAATGTATTTCTTTGTCCCCAAAGACTTTAGTTCTCAAGATGAATATGATAAAGGATTCAAAGTAGATGAACTATTTGTTAAAAATAGTATGGGTGTAACAACTGGTCATGATAAAGAACTTGTATCATTCTTGCCTTTCAAGCATAATACCAATTCTGAATATTACTATAGACCATTTGATAAGTTATGGATAGACTATGATTTAAGCAAAGTCGTTAGACCTCGAGAAGCGATAATGAAACATATGCAAAAAGAGAATATTGCAATATGTCTCATTAAAATCAATAGTTCCGTTGATGGTTTATTCAAAATATTAGCAACTAATCGTATTACGGATAAGACACTTTTATCATCAAAAGATAATACAAATGTCTTCCCTCTCTATGTTTATAATGATAATATGGGAGTAGAGGAGCGTATCCCCAACTTTGATGCCAAAATACTCTCTCAAATAGAGCAATCTCTCGGAGAACAAATTGAGCCACAAGAACTCTTCGATTATATCTATGCCGTTTTACATTCTCCCAACTATCGAGAACACTACAAGGAATTCCTAAAGATAGATTTCCCACGCATCCCATATCCAGTAAATGCCAATGAATATCATAGATTGGCAAAATTAGGTGCAGAATTGCGTAAACTGCATCTAATGGAGAATATACCCAATAGCACTGGTATTTCATTCCCCAAAACGGGAACACTGCAAGTAGATGGTTCTCATTGGGAGCAGAATCGCGTCTATATCAATAGTGAACAATACTTTGATAACGTACCGGAATCTGCTTGGAACTTCTATATTGGTGGTTATCAACCTGCACAAAAATGGTTGAAAGACAGAAAAGGTATGACGCTTGATTTTAAGGACGTGAAACACTACCAGAGCATTATCTATGTTCTCCAACAGACCGACCGTATCATGCAAGAAATTGACAATGGATAACGGAATTTATAATGAATGAGAGTGAAAATAGTATCGGTGAACCGGTTTAATAATATGAAGAAAAAGCAAAAAAATCATAGGAAAGATTATTTTCATAATATTCGCTCTTTTGCCATTTGGGATAAATCTTCTTAACCAAAAAACAGCGATATTTGAGATGGAAGGTGAGCCGGTGAATTGGCTTATGTTTTACGTCGCATAACCTCTAGTTTGGAAGACATAGCATGTCATTTGGAAGAACTTGAAAATCTTGGTGGAAATATTGATTCTCTATCAATGCAATTAAGCACCATACACTCCTTATTACAAGATCGAGAATAAGACCAGTATGACGAAAGTCTGAACGGCTAATGGCGAAAGGCGAATGGTCGAAAGGCTAATGTAAGAAAAATCGCCCAAATCGGGCGATTTTTCTGTTTTATCGTAAGACGTAGTTTTTTCGTAACTGCTCAAAATGCTCCGGATGGGCTTTGAGTTGTTCGAAAATGCGGGATAACCAACCCGGTGATGAATCACCGATTGATAATCGGTCATTGGTATTTGGTGATTGCAGATTGATCTTCGGCAAGTTAAACTCCTCTGCTACCGCATCAAGGCACATCTGCGAAGCATTGCGTTTCCCTTCCAACGAATATCCGGCGATATGCATCGATGCCAACAAGGCATGATGGAGCACATTCGCATCGATATGCGGTTCATTCTCCCAAGTATCTAGGACAAACGGATGACCGCTTTGCAGCAGCGCCTTTTCATCCACTACGCCTCCACGTGCCGCATTGATAATCAGTGCACCGGGTCGGCATTGCAGCAAGAATTCCGCATCGCATAGGTGATGAGTAGTGGGATCCAGCGGAACGTGAAACGTGATGATATCGCATTGCGCTGCGATCTCTTTTAACGAGACACCCATCCCTTTCGGAGGATCGTTGAGCAGCACTTTCAATCCTTTGCGTTCCGCCATCTTGGCAACCAATGAACCGACATGACCGACACCGACGACTCCGATCGTCGGCGTATTTGTAATTTGTAATTTGTAATTTGTAATTTCTTCTAAGGCTTCTTCGATATAGTCGCAGACGGCTTGTGCATTGCAACCGGGACAGGACATCCATCGGATACCGTGCGTCTCGCAATAAGCCGTATCGATATGATCGAATCCGATAGTAGCCGTACATACCAAACGTACCTGCGAACCTTCCAATAAAGACGCATCCACACGCGTGCGTGTCCGTACGATGAGCACATCGGTATCTTTCACCGCTGAAACATCAATTTCTTCCGGTTTCAACGGGAAAATATCGACCTGAGGCCACTCTTTTCGAACAGCTTCTACAATAAGAGGAATATGTTGGTCAACAACTATAACCATTAGCCTTTAACCATTAGCCTTTAGCCATTAGTACTTGATATTATCAATCAGCCGAACGGGACCGCAATAGACGGTGACGCAACCGATAGCGTGATCGAAGGTGTTGGTAGGCAGCAGACTGGTCTGATCCACGATCTCGTAATACTCCACTTCCAATCCCTCAACGGCATTGATCGTGTCGATGACGCGTTGTTGAACGGCTTCTACGGTCGCACCTTCCTCTTTTGCCCATTCCAACGAAGCAAAGAGGTTTTTAGAGATAGCCAACGCGGTCTTTTTCTCCGCTTCGGAGAGCCGTTCGTTACGACTGCTGAGTGCCAAACCCGATGCTTCTCGCACGATCGGGCAGTCGATGATCTGCAGGTTTCCGAACGTGCCGGCCATACTGCTGCGCTCTACCATATGGTGGATGATTGCCAACTGCTGGAAGTCTTTCTCTCCGAAATAAGCCTTGTCTGGTTGCACGAGGTAGAAGAGACGACTTACCACCTGCACAACACCGTTGAAATGACCGGGACGCATCTTGCCTTCCATCACTTTGTCCAAACCGGCGAAGTCAAAATCGAAGGTGGTGTTCATCTCCTCTTCCGAATACATCTCTTCCGGTGTGGGAGCGAAGACAAAATCGGCACCGATGGTTTCCAATAACTCCGCATCGCGTTGGATGTTACGAGGGTACTTGGCCAGATCCTCTTTGTTGTTAAACTGGGTAGGGTTGACAAAAACTGAAACGAAGCACACGTTGTTCTCGTTCACTGCTCGTTTCACCAGACTGGCGTGACCTTCGTGCAAGGCACCCATCGTAGGCACCAAACCGATTGTTTTTCCTTTTGCTTTGCAAGCCTCTACCATCGCTTGCAATTCCTTCTTTGTTGTAATAATTTGCATATAAAAGTGCTATAAATTGGTCCTTATTGTCAAAAAATCGTGCAAAGATACACTTTTTTTTGCATATGTCAAAATTTTTTTGTAACTTTGCAGCGGAAAAATGTTCACACGCTTATGAAAGAGCCGAAACGAATCCTTTTTATCTCCCAGGAGATATACCCTTATTTGGCAGAAGAGACGCCAATTCGTCTGTTAAACCGTCAGCTTCCGGAGTACTTCCAGAGCCATGGTTTTGAGACTCGTACGTTCATGCCTAAGTTCGGTGAGATCAACGAGCGCCGTAACCAGTTGCATGAGGTGATTCGCCTGTCCGGTATGAATCTGATCATTGAGGATTCGGATCATCCCTTGCTGATTAAGGTGGCTTCCATTCAGTCTGCGCGTATCCAGATCTATTTTATTGACAACGATGATCTGTTTGGCCGTCGCAAAGGTTTGACCGATGCGTCAGGAGTGGAGTATGCGGATAATGATGATCGTGTGATTTTCTATGCCCGTGGTGTGATTGAGACGGTGAAGAAACTCCGCTGGACGCCGGATATTATCGTATGTTCCGGTTGGATGAGTGCGCTGGCGCCGATCTATCTGAAGAAAGCCTTTTTTGATGAGCCGTTCTTTGCTAACTCAAAAATTGTGCTTTCCTTGGACGAGAACGAATATCAAAAGGCTTTTCCGACGAAGTTCTCCGAGAAAATGCGTATCGATGGTATCTCGACGACCGACGTGCGCTCTATCGTGGATTTCCCTGTCGGATACGAGGAGTTGATGCGTCTGGCGGTGGATTATTCGGATGCGTTGGTATATGCGTCGCCTAAGGTGAACCAACGGGTAGCAAACTATGCGGAGACGAAGGGGAAACCCGTTTTGCCGTACGAGGAGACAGAGGATGTAGCTGCTGCGGCGAAACGTCAATGGGATTTCTTCCAAACGTTATTAGGGAAAGAAGAATGAATAAACGATTTGCGTTTATAGGATGTATCATTGCTTTCGTCATGGCCTTCACGGCCTGTAAAGACGATGTAGCCAGTACCGGAGAATCGGTGCTGGATTCCGGAGATCAGATTATTGTGCTGGCGGATACGTTTGCTTTCCGTTCGGCGATAGACAGTTGCAGCGCTATCATCTCTCAGGCGGACTCTTTCTTGCTGGGTGAGATTGAGACGGATTACGGTGTGCTGCGTGCCTCTATCTTGACGCAATTGGCCTGTCCGGAGGGTTATCAGTATCCTTCCGGATCGCATATCAAGAATCTCGGATTGGATTCGGTTTGCCTGTTCATGTATTACGCCAGTTGGACGGGAGACGGTTATTCTCCCTTGGCTATTGATGCGTATATGATGGATAAAAAGACCTTCCGCTATTCCGGCACGTATCCTACCGATCTGAATATCGACGATTACTGTTCCCATACCCATAGCATCCTGGCCAATCACCGGATTGTGGTGGCGTCCGAAAAATTGGATTCGGTGCAAGGCAGCAACGGAAACTACACTCCGATGCTGCGTATGCGTGTCAATGATGATTTTGCCGACTATTTCTGGAACATCCAGTCTTTTAATGATCAGGAGACCTTCAATAACCAATTCAAAGGTTTGCTCATTGAGACCTCCTTCGGTTCGTCCACGATGCTGAATATATCCGATATCGCGTTGGGCGTCTTTTATCATTTTGAATACGAGAAGACGCCGGGCAATGACACCTTGGTGCATGATATGAAAGCCTTCTACGCCAATTCGGAAGTGCGTACGGTCAATCATCTCTATTACGAGGATAAGCAAGCTTTGGTGGAAGAACTGAAACAGGATTCCGACACCTATAATTATATTATCGCGCCTGCAGGCGTGTACACGCGTATGCAATTCCCGATGGCGCAGATTGCGGATACCATCATCCGTCATCTGACTTATGATTCGATATGGAATGACGCCCATGACAGCATCGCTTATCTCTACAAGCGTCCGTATATCAACAAGGCCGAGGTGCGTGTGAATGTGGAGAATGTGTTCACGGGTTCGGAAAGTGAGATCACGCGCAATGACTGGCTGCAACCGGCTTCGTATATGCTGCTGATTAAAGAGCAGAGCATGGACCGTTTCTTTAAGAACCGGGAACTGCCTACCGATACCTGTGCGCTGTTGAGTGCGCTGACGCAAGGCACGGACACGGCTGGAAATGCCATCTATTACTATACCTATGACCTCTCCGATTTCTTAGGAAACCAATTACGCAATGAAGTTGAAGAAGAGGAAGTGCTAAACCTGATGCTGGTACCGGTGACGATTAAGACCAGTGCTACTTCCTATTCCTCTACCACCGTCTCATCAGTACGCCAACAGCAAACGATGTCTGCTACGAAGATCCGTTCCGCACAGAATGATATGGAACTGGAACTGGTCTATAGCGGGTTCTAATAACACAAAAAAAACGCGGCTCAAACCGCGTTTTTTAATTGTATCAGTTTCCGATGACCTAACTTCTGTTCCGTGAACTGTTTGGTAACCCGGAACTCCTGTGTCTTACCTAAATGCTTGTGGTTCGGTAACTCAAACATCAGGTCGGTCATCACTGTCTCCATCAGTCCTCTCAATCCACGTGCACCGAGTTTGTACTCAATCGCTTTATCCACGATATAATCCAGTGCTTCATCGTCAAACGTAAGCGTCACGTTATCCATCGCCAGCAGTTTCTTATACTGCTTAGTAAGCGCATTCTTCGGCTCGGTAAGGATATTACGCAATGCTTCTTTATTCAGAGGCTCCAGATAGGTCAGAACCGGCAGACGACCGATGATCTCCGGAATCAAACCGTAGGACTTAAGATCTTGCGGTGCGATATATTGCAGCAGATTGTTCTTATCCACCTGTGCCGCTTTCTCTTGTGCCGCAAAACCTACCGTCTGCGTGTTCATACGCTGGGAGATCTTACGCTCGATACCGTCAAAAGCACCACCGCAGATAAAGAGGATATTCTTTGTGTCGATATGTATCAACTCCTGATCCGGATGTTTCCGTCCTCCCTGAGGCGGTACGTTGACTATCGAACCCTCCAACATCTTCAGCAGACTCTGCTGTACACCTTCACCGCTCACATCACGCGTGATGGACATGTTCTCGCTCTTACGGGCGATCTTGTCGATCTCATCAATGAAGATGATACCGCGTTGCGCTTTGGTCACGTCATAATCCGCATCTTGCAGCAGGCGAACCAGCAGCGACTCCACGTCTTCACCTACATAACCTGCCTGTGTCAGTGCGGTCGCATCACCGATGGCGAAAGGCACTTTCAGCATCTTGGCGATCGTGCGTGCCAGAAGAGTCTTACCCGTTCCGGTGGATCCCACCAGCAGGATATTGCTCTTCTCAATCTCTACGTCATCGTTCGAGATCTCTTGCAGCACCCGTTTGTAATGGTTATATACCGCTACAGATAGAAAACGCTTGGCATCATCCTGACCAATCACATACTGGTCCAAGAACTCCTTGATGCCCTGCGGCGTCGGTAAGTTAGCTAAACTCAATTCACCGGCTTTGGCTGCCACTTTCTTGGGTTTGGCGGTAAGCATCTTGTAACCCGACTCAATACACTCGCTGCAAATAAGCGTGGTGCGCTCCATGCCTTGGAACATCTCCGGCATAGTGCGCCCACAGAAACTGCACGTATTTACTGTATTACGCCCCATTATTCCTTATGCGTATATACCTTGTCGATCATTCCGTATTCCAGCGCTTCCTGCGAGGTCATCCAGTGGTCACGGTCCGCATCCTGACGGATTTGTTCCATCGACTTACCGGACTTGTCGGAGATGATCTGATAGAGTTCGTCTTTGAGTTTGAGAATCTCTTTGGCCGTGATCTCAATATCGCTGGCCTGACCTTGAATACCTCCAAGAGGCTGGTGAATCATGACACGACTGTGCGGTAATGCGGCACGCATTCCTTGCTCGCCGGCTACCAGTAACACCGCTCCCATAGAAGCAGCCAAACCGGTGCAGATCGTAGCTACACGTGCTTTAACAAACTGCATCGTGTCATAGATACCCAAACCGGCATACACCGAACCACCCGGCGTATTCAGATACAGGTTGATATCGCGTTCGCTATCCACGGAGTCCAGATAGAGTAACTGCGCCTGAATCACATTGGCTGTGTAGTCATTCACCTCGGTACCGAGGAAAATAACACGGTCCATCATCAGACGACTGAACACATCCATCTGCGTCACGTTCAACTGACGCTCCTCCAGGATAGTGGGCGATATATAACCGCTTGCACGGGTCGAATCCATGCTGCGAGACATCACGTTCTCTACATGCATGGAGTTCAAACCCTGCGAAACAGCGTATTTTAAGAAATCGTTTTGCATAACTTTAGCCATTAGCCATTAGCCTTTAGCCATTATTTCTTCAATGCTTCCTTTTTCTCTTTGCGCTTAGCAATCGCACGTTGGATATCGTATGCAATCGGCGAAGCGATGAACAGAGACGAATAGGTACCAACGATAACACCCATGAGCAGAGCGAAGACGAAACCTTGGATCGTCTCTCCACCGAAGATGAAGATCGCCAACAGTACCACAAACGTACTCATAGAGGTCGAGAACGTACGGCTCAAGGTGTTGTTCAATGCATCGTTGATGTTCACGTTCTTCTCACGTTTCGGATACAACTTGTTGTACTCACGAACACGGTCGAAGATGACCACGGTATCGTTGATAGAGTAACCGATAACGGTCAGGATTGCAGCGATAAATGCCTGGTCAATCTCCATGGAGAACGGCATGATCTTCCAAAGGATCGCATACAGACCCAGGATGATTACGGTATCGTGTGCCAAAGCTGCCAATGCACCTACGGAGTAAGCGAAGTTGCGGAAACGGATCAAGATATAGATGAAGATACCGATCAACGCAGCAAAGATAGCCCAGATTGCACTGGTCTTGATGTCGTCTGCAATAGACGGACCTACCTTTTGACTCTGCATGATACCTACCTCCGGGTTCTTCTCTGACGAACTGAAGTCATCGAAGCTTACCTCTTGTGCCATAAACGGCTTGCATCCGTCATACAACAGTTGGTCAATCAGATCATCTACATCATCCTCGTTAACGAGGTAGTTGGTCGATACACGTACCTGGTTGGCATTGTTACCAAAGGTGATTACGTTCAGCGAGAAGGACTCCTCTTCACCACGTACTTTGGCATCTGCCTTGAAGACCTCATTCAGGTTCTCACGAACTTTCTGTGTCTCAATCTGATCGTTGTCAAAACGAACGACATAGTTACGACCACCGGAGAAATCAATACCTAAGTTCAGTTTACCGAACACGTGCGGCTCAAGACCCAAGATAGCGAAGATCACAAGTGCACCCGACAGGCAGTAAGCCCACTTGCGTGCTTTCACGAAGTCGAAGTGGATATTCTGCAGGAAGTTCTTCATCATCGGAGTGGTGAAGCTCAACTCTTTCGCATTCTCACGCTTGCAGTAGTCATCCAGCAACAGACGGGTGATGAACACAGCCGTCAAGAAGGACGAGATGATACCGATCATATAGGTAACAGCGAAGCCCTTGATAGGACCTGTACCGAAGTAAGCCAGGATGGCACCGGTCAGGAACGAAGTCACGTTCGCATCCACAATGGCGCTGATCGCACCTTTGAAACCATCCTCAACCGCTTTACGCATACCCTTACCTCCGCGAAGTTCTTCACGGATACGCTCGTAGATAAGCACGTTCGCATCCACAGCCATACCCATCGTCAGCACGATACCGGCGATACCCGGCAAGGTCAGTACGGCGTTGAAGGAAGCGAGGATACCTACCAACAGGAAGAGGTTGCAAACCAATGCAGCGTCTGCAATCAGACCCGGAATCCAGCCGTAGTAGAAGATCATGTAAACCAAAATCAGGATGAAACCGAGCAGGAAGGAAAGCAAACCGGCACGGATAGCCTCTTGACCCAGTGACGGACCTACTACATCCGATTGGATGATACGGGCAGGTGCCGGCATCTTACCGGACTTAAGTGTGTTCGCCAAGTCCTTTGCCTCGTCCATCGTGAAGTGACCGGTAATAGAGCTGCTACCGCCGGTGATCTCACTCTGTACGTTCGGGAAGCTATATACGAAGCCATCCAATACGATGGCAACGCTCTTCTGGTCTTCTTCAAATGCTTTCTTGGTGATCTCAGCCCATTTGCGAGCACCTGCAGCGTTCATCTTCATCAATACCTCGGCATGACCGTTCTGTTGGAAGTCAGCACGAGCATCGGTGATGACATCGCCTTCCAATCTCGGACCCTTACGAGTAGATTCACGCTTCAACGCGATGAGACGGAAATACATGCCGCGGTCATCAATCGCTTTTACTTCCCAGCAGAAATGTGCCAAACTCGGCAGGTCTGCTTTGTGACTTTGCAGAATAGCGTTGATACGTGCGGTGTCCGAATAATGAGCAACACCGATAACCGGCGTTTTGTCTCTGCCGATAATACTTTCAGAGAACAAACCAACCAAGGTCTGCTCTTCTTCAGCCAACTTACTCTCAATAGTCTGCAAGTCGCTAAACAGCTCCTGGCTATAGTAAGTATCCCAGAACTCCAGGTTTGCACTACCTTGCAGCAGTTTCTCTACACGCTTCGGTTCTTTGATACCCGGTAACTCAATCAGGATACGACCGTTACCTAACTTCTGGATGTTCGGCTGTACAACACCGAAGCGGTCGATACGGGTACGAAGCACGTTGAACGAGTTCTCAACCGCGTCATCCACTTCATTACGGATAATGCGCTTTACCTCGTTGTTGTCCATGTCCGGATCAATCTTGTCACGCATCGTAGCGGTGAACAGCGGAGCCAGACGGCCACCGCCTAACTCATACTCGTCAAAGAAAAGACCCAGGAAGTCATTCGACATACCGTCTTTCATGTGCTGACGAGCAGCAGCAATAGCGGCTTTGTAGTTCTTTTCCAGACTGTGACCGGTCAGTGCGTCCAGAATGTCCGGAACAGACACTTCCATCGTCACGTTCATACCACCCTTCAAGTCAAGACCCAAACCGATCTCTCTCTCACGGCACTCTTTGAGCGTGTGCCAACACCAAACTGTCTTGGTTGCAATGGAGTCGAGGTAATAAGCCTCTTTAATCTTGGCCAGCGAATCATTCACTACACCATCCACCATCGCTTGCTCCTGTCCGTACTCTTTTGCTCGATTGTCATAGATACGAGTTACAAAAGAGAAAGACAGATAAAAGGCGCATACCACAATAAGGCATGCTACCAAAAATCTAACAAGTCCTTTGTTTTGCATAATTGTTTTTGTATTTGTTTTTGATTTTATTTCCTTGTCTTATTGCACGTACGTAACGCGTACTTTCGCGCACGACACACAAAAAGTGCGCAAAGGTACTACTTTTTTTTGACATATGCAAGAAAAAAGTGAAAAATCGTCTATTTTTGGGTCTATTTGACCTAAAATCAGCCTACATTGAACTGAGAACCGCCTATAAACTCACGTAAAATGGAGGTTCGGGGGATATAGGATGCTTCCAGTCCTTCAAAGAAACTGAGGTAGTACAGCAGCTGTTCCGCGATCTTGTATTCCGGTGCGGAAGCAGGTACCGTTTGCAGTGCCGTTTCTACGGCATAACGGATGGCCGGAAGTTCATACGTCATCGATGTGTCAAACTGCGCATCCGCTTCGTTTTTAAACGGCTCGATCCATTTCTCTTCCCCTTCCCGCACGGAGGGCCAGCCGGCAATGGTTACCTGCGGAGATTTGCCCCGCGTACGATAGTCGCGGCTCATTCGGCGTAACAGACGATGCACGTTGGTTGGTATCCAGGTCTCGCCGTCTAGTGATACCGGACTCATCGGTGCCGCGTAGATCTTGTATTTCTGCGCATCGCTGATATGTCTTGTCAGAATAGGATTCAAGGCATGAATACCCTCCATCACCAATACGGCCTCACCCTCCAAACATAATGTCTCTCCCGGATACTCCCGTTTCTCTTCGGCAAAATTAAAGGTGGGTAAAGCAATTTCCTTTCCGGCTACAAGCGCTTTCAGATCCTCTTCCAATTGGTTAAGATCAATCGCGTAGACCGATTCATAATCTTTCGTTCCATCCGGTTTTAAAGGCGTGAGTGTACCGTTCAGATACCAGTTATCCAACGATAATGCCACCGGTTGTTTTCCGTGCGCCATCAACTCCAGACACAGCTTGTGACTCGTGCTGGTTTTGCCGCTTGAGGAAGGACCGGCTATCAACACAACACGCACATTGCGCGAACAGATCTCTTCTGCGATTCGCGCCAGCTGTTCGCTATGGTACGCTTCTCCTTCGGATACTAACTGAGCGGCATGACCGCTTTCAATCATTTCATTGATATACGCTACGCGGCGTTTGGATTCAGCAATCGACATCGATGATAATTTTTGAGGTTGAATATTTCTTGGCGGACCATACATGGTCTATCGCTTCTTTTAGTCTTCTCTTTGCCTCCGTGAGGTTGGCTCTTTGCTCTATGCGCAGCGTCAGCTCACGGATATAATAAGCCTGCACGCGTTCAACGGAAGGAATGATCACAGCGGATACCCGGCGACCGAAAACACGTGCCAGATAGGTTTGTAATTCGGTGGCTGCCGCATGGATCTTGACCCCGTTATGATCTTTCATCGTTAATCGGATAATCCGGTAGAATGGAGGATAATGGAATAGTTCCCGTTCTGCGATTTGTTGATCATACAAGGCCCGATAATCATGGTTTCCCACCATCTGCAACACTGCATGGGAGGGATCAAAAGTTTGAATCAGCACCTCCCCTTTCGTTCCTTTCCTGCCCGCTCTGCCTGCCACTTGTTCCAGCATCTGGAAAGCCCGTTCGTAGGCACGGAAATCCGGTTGATTAAACAGCGGATCGGCATTCAGTACCGCTACTAATCGTACGTCATCGAAATGCAGCCCTTTCGTCACCATCTGTGTGCCTACCAGTATATCGCATTCGTGTTCGGCAAAGCGGTTGATGATATCCTGATACGCCGATTTATTGCGTGTCGTATCCAGATCCATACGCAATACCCGTGCATCCGGGAATAAGGCCTGTATCTCATCCTCAATCCGTTCGGTACCAAAACCAATCGCTTTCAGTTCTCCGCTACAAGTAGGACAAACGGGTGGAATAGGGGTTTTGTAACCGCAATAATGGCATCTCAATTCCCGGTCACTCATATGCAGCGTCATCGGCACATCGCATTGCACACACCGAGGCGGTTGACCGCAGGCCATGCATTGGAGTTGAGGCGCATATCCGCGGCGGTTTTGAAAAAGAATAACCTGCTTATGGTCCGCTAAGCACTGCCGGATCTTTTCCACCAAGGGGTCACTGAAATGACCGTACATCTCCTTGCGTTCGTATTGTTTCCGGAGATCAATAAGCGATATATCCGGTAACTCCACTCCTCCAAATCGCTCGGTCATAGAAACCAAACCATATACGCCTTTTTGCGCCAGATAATAGGATTCTATCGATGGGGTAGCAGTACCTAACAGCACCTTCGCCTGATGCGTTTTGGCCAGCATAATCGCTGCGGCTCTGGCATGATAACGCGGATTGGGTTCCGCCTGCTTGTAACTCGGATCATGCTCTTCGTCCACAATCACCAGACCCACGTCCGGAATCGGTAAGAAGATCGCACTTCGTGCACCGATCACTACAAAAGGCTCTGAATGCTGACTACTGAAAGCTGAAATCTGTTTATACCGCTGTTCCCGTTCGGCATCGGTAAAACGACTGTGATACACAATCAGACGATCCCCGAAGACGCGTTGCAGACGGGTCGTCAGTTGAGTGGTTAAGGCAATCTCCGGAACCAAGTACAGTACATTCTTTCCGTTTGCCAATTGTTTCTCGATCAGATGAATATACAGATCCGTTTTGCCGCTGGATGTTACGCCGTGTAACAGTACGATATCCTTTCCTTCGGACCAAAAACGCTCGATTTCATCGGCACTTTTTGCCTGTGCCTCCGATAACGCATGGGCCGGTTCGATGGGACCGGTATAGGGTTTCAATACATTCCGTGCCCGTTTAGGCGGATTCAGTAGTCGTTCATCCACACCGGACGGAATCGCTGCGGCCATCACTTCGCCTAACGTACACATGTAATACCCGCTCATCCATTGCCATAATGCTAACTGCTCAGCGGATACCACCGGTGCTGTTTCACTCACTTCTGTGATCGGACGGATCTTGGATATCAATGCGTCATCCACCGGTTCGGTATGTTCGCGTAACACGATACCACGCACCGCTTTCTTCATCAGCGGCACGATGACGCGACTGCCCGGAACAGGCATAGACAAATCATCCGGGACGCTATAGGTATAACAATCCCGGATAGCTAAGGGTAATATGATGTCAACAAGCCTCACTCGCCAAGGCTTTGTTATAACACTCGCGGCAGAGCGGTTCATAACTGTCCGTTTCGCCTAACAGCACTCGCTTGTCGGATGCCACCAGACGGTGACTCACGTACGCCAAATCACCGCAGTTCACGCAGATAGCATGCGTCTTATAGACATCGTCGGCAATGGCCATCAGGGCCGGCATAGGACCGAAAGGAATCCCTTTGAAGTCCATATCCAATCCGGCGCATATCACGCGTATGCCACGGTCAGCCAACTGCTTGCATACATCGACGATACCCATATCGAAGAACTGTGCCTCGTCGATACCTACCACGTCGATGTCATCCACCATCAGCAGGATATTCTGGCTGCTGTCCACCGGTGTCGATTGGATCACATTGCGGTCGTGACTGACTACGTCTTCCTCGCTGTAACGCACATCGATAGCGGGTTTGTAGATCTCCACCCGTAACTTGGCGAACTTAGCGCGTTTCATACGGCGGATGAGTTCCTCGGTCTTACCGCTGAACATCGATCCGCATACTACTTCAATCGAACCTTTCCGTAAACCGGGTCCTTTTCTGTCTCGTTCTGAAAACATATAGCAATTAAAATCTCAAATTTCAAATCTCCAATCTCAAATGTCCAATCTCAAATGTTGAATTTCTAATTCAACTTTATATCCTGTGCATTCATCTGCAGGGTCGTGCGGCCGCGGTAACTGTTCTCTTCCAGGTAGAAGCATACATCCACGCTATTGCCGTTTTGCAGATGCGTTGCCTTGTCACCTTGTCCGAATGCAATACCGTCCATCGCTACGATGCGGTCCGTCAAATCCAGGTGCAGATGTTTACCCTCACTCACCGCTCTCGTGTTGCGGTTGTTGATCAGGTGCCGGCAAAGGAACAGCGGTCGTTCGTTACCCGGACCAAAAGGTTCCAGGCACTGCAGGATCTTATGCATCTTCCAGTTCATATCGCTTAACTCCACTTCCGCTTCAATCTCCAAAGTCGGGCATTGCTGCTCCGGCGTGATATGGGCCGCTACGTATTCTTCAAATCGTCGCTTGAACTCCGGCAAGTCCGCTTTATGCATACTCAGTCCGGCGGCAAACTTATGTCCTCCGAAATTGGTCAGCAGGTCCCGACAGGAGTCAATGGCCGTGTAGATATCGAAATCACTCACTGACCGGGCACTGCCGCTGATGATATCATCCTCTCCGGCGGTTAACACAATCGTCGGCCGATACCAGGTCTCGGTCAGACGACTGGCCGCGATACCTACTACACCTTTATGCCATTCCGGCGAGAAGACCACGGTCGTATAGCGGTCTTTGTTCAACGGGTCCTGTTCCAACTGCGCCAAGGCTTCATCGGTCGTCTTGGTGTCAAAATCCCGTCGGTCCTGGTTGTACGAATCGATGTCTTGCGCAAACGAATAAGCGGCATCGGCATCGTCGGTGATCAGTAACCGAACGGCTTCCGCACCACTCTTGATACGTCCTGCCGCATTGATACGGGGACCGAACTTATACACCAGGTCACTGATGGTGATCGTTTTTCCTTCTATTCCTGCCACGCGCATGATCGCCTGCATGCCTACGGAAGGTGCGGCATTCAGTGCTCTTAGACCATAAAAAGCCAAGATCCGGTTTTCACCGGTCAACGGTACGATATCGCTGGCGATACTCATGGCCAATAACGGCAATAAACGATACACCTCGGTCATCGCTATACCGCGTCGCATAGCGTATGCTTGCACTAACTTGAATCCGACACCGCAGCCGCTTAACTCTTTGAACGGGTACTGGCAATCACTGCGTTTCATGTTCAGCACCGCCACCGCCTCCGGAATCGTGTCACCGGGCGTATGGTGGTCGCAGATGATGAAGTCAACACCGATCGATCGGGCATACGCCATCTTGTCCACCGCTTTGATACCGCAGTCCAAAGCGATGACTAACGTACAGCCTTTCTCCTTCGCTGTGTCGATACCTTTGGTGGAGATACCGTAGCCCTCTGTATAACGGTCCGGAATGTAATAGATCAGGTTATCCGTCTGGGTGCGCAGGAAAGAGTACATCAGGGCAACGGCAGTAGTACCGTCCACATCGTAATCACCATAGACCATGATCCGTTCGTGATTATCGATGGCCTGACAAAGACGGTCCACTGCAGCGCCCATATCCCGCATTAGAAACGGATCATGCAGACTGTCTAACGACGGACGGATATACGCCCGTGCCTGCGCTGCGGTACGGATACCGCGACCCGCTAACAGACGACCTGCTACCTCACTGATCTCCAGTTCGGTACTTAACCGCTCCGCTGCCGTTTGCTCTTCAGGCGTGAGTTCTTTTATGCGCCAGTTAATTTCCAATTACCAATCACCAATTACCAATCCTAAAATCATCCGCTTCTTGCCATTGCGGTAAAACTTCCCGGAAATGGCGTAGTTTTTCGATGGATAAGTCCACAATCTTGGTTCCTTGTTCGTAGTCCTCAAACCCGGCAATGTCGTGCAACCAGGTGTCATAGGCCGCCGAATGACCGTTATAGTCCAACTGCAATCCGTCCGTGCCTACCATGTTCACACCAATCGCGTAACTGTGGTTCTCCGCACCGCGTGCCGCTAAGAGCGCATCCCAGTATTGAATCCGAACGGTTGGCCAACAAGCCACTACGATCAAGATGTCATACAAGTTATGCTTGTCTTGCCGTAACCACACCGGGAAACGTAAGTCGTAACAAACGGCTAAACGGATCTTGACACCTCTGTATTCGAAGATCTTTCGCTCTTCGCCGGGTGAGAAAAACTCCGCTTCTCCTCCGCTGGCATACAGATGATGCTTGTCGTAATACTGCGGTGCGGCATCCGGGGAAAACAAAAAACCGCGATTGTATAACTTCTCGCCATCCCTTGCCATGAGTGAACCCACGATGGCCATGTTATATTCATTCGCCATCCGCTGCAGTGCCTGACAAGTCGGACCGCCCCAGGGTTCAGCCAAACCCGGACGGTCGGTACAGAAGCCTGTACTGAACATCTCCGGCACCACCGCCATATCGGCTTGACCGGCAATAGCCCGCAGGCGCTCGTCCAAAAGGCCGATATTCACCTGCGGTTCCGCCCACTCAATAGGATATTGTAAAAGTGCAATCTTCAATCTCCAATCTCCAATCTTCAATCTTCAATCACTTCTTCCCCTTCTTCTCTCCGCTTCCGGCGATATTCTCCCGCATGGCGGTGTCGGCTTGCATGTTCTGCATGCGGTAGTAATCCATGATACCGAGGTTACCTTTCTTAAACGCCTCCGCCATGGCCTGCGGAACCAGTGCCTCCGCCTCGATCACCTTCGCACGTGCTTCTTGCGCCTTGGCTTTCATCTCCTGCTCAGCGGCAATAGCCATCGAACGACGCTCCTCTGCTTTCGCCTGAGCGATGTTCTTATCGGCTTCGGCTTGATCCATCTGCAGTTGGGCTCCGATATTCTTACCTACGTCGATATCGGCTATATCGATGGACAAGATCTCAAAAGCCGTACCGTCGTCCAGACCCTTGGCTAATACCAACTTACTGATCGAATCCGGATTCTCCAGCACCTGCTTGTGACTTTCGGCACTACCGATCGAACTGACGATACCTTCACCTACACGCGCCAACACCGTATCTTCTCCTGCACCTCCGACTAACTGTTTGATGTTCGCACGCACCGTCACACGCGCTTTCGCAATCAACTGGATACCGTCTTTCGCAACGGCCGTTACCGGCGGCGTGTCAATCACTTTCGGGTTTACACTCATCTGCACCGCTTCAAACACGTCACGACCTGCCAAGTCAATGGCGGTTGCCATCTGGAACGGTAAGGTGATACCGGCTTTGCTGGCACTTACCAGTGCATGCACTACGCGCTCGATGTGACCACCGGCCAGGTAGTGCGCCTCCAGACTGTCGCGTTTCACGTCCGTCAGACCCGCTTTGTGTGCCTCGATAAGGCAATTCACAATCTTTGAGGGCGGTACCTTACGGATACGCATCAGAAACAGTTGCATAAGACTCACGTGCACACCGCTGACCGTGGCATTGATCCACAGCATGAAGGGCACGTAATACAAGAACAACAGTACGAATATCGCTATCAGCGAAATAAGTACAATGGATACAGGATCGTTCATAATTAGTTCTCCTTTTTATTTTTTAATTTATTGTCTGCTAACTCGACGTGGCCCTCCACTTTGGTGTCCAACGCCATCTTATCCAGCGCCCTGCTGCGAACAAAACCCCATATAGCCAAACCCGACAATAACAAACACGCTGCTAAAGTGATATACCCGGCAACGGAACCGATATAGATCCATGCCACAATAACCGCTCCGAATAAACTACCGAAGCCCAGAATACCCGCAATACCGAATCCCGGCAAAAGGAACATCTCCGCTAATAATAACGCGACGCCCGCGAGCACTAATAATACAACTAAAAAAATATTCATGCAAGTCTTTTGTTAAAAAAATTACAACTATTTTTTTTCAAATCGGGTGCAAAGATACTAAATATCTTTGATATATGCAAATAAAAAAAAATAAATTTGCATAATTCAACGAAATATACTACTTTTGCAGCCGCTTTTGGGTGCTACACCTTATTATATAGTGTATTTTTTGTACAAATGAGTAAGAATTTAGTCATAGTTGAGTCTCCGGCAAAAGCCAAGACGATTGAGAAGTTTTTAGGTACGGATTACCATGTGTTGAGTAGTCAGGGTCATGTACGCGATATTGAACCGATCGGAAAAAACTCGATGGGTATCGATTTTGCGCATGACTATCAACCGCATTATGCCATCGATCCGCATAAGGAGCAACTCATTGAGCAGTTGCGCCGGGAAGTGAAGAAAGCAGATACCGTCTGGCTCGCTTCCGATGAAGACCGCGAAGGAGAAGCCATCGCTTGGCATCTCAAAGAAGTGCTTGATCTGCAGAATAAAGATACCAAACGTATCGTCTTTCATGAGATCACCAAACCGGCTATTCAGGAAGCGATTCTCCATCCGCGTGATATCGACTATGATCTGGTGAATGCCCAACAGGCACGCCGCGTGCTCGATCGTATCGTGGGATTTGAACTGTCCCCGATCCTGTGGAAGAAAGTGGCAACCGGTCTTTCTGCCGGTCGTGTGCAGTCGGTTGCGGTGCGTCTAATCGTGGAAAAAGAACGTGAGATTGAATCCTTCCGTGCTTCCTCCGCATATCGAGTTTTTGCCGATTTCATCGGAGTAAATCCCGGTGATGCATCGGTGCTCAAATGTGAACTGAACCATCGTTTCTCGCATAAGAACGATGCCATGGCTTTCTTGGAGAGTCTGACGCAGAAAAACATGATGTTCATCGTGCGTGATGTGCAACGCAAACCGGTCACCCATATGCCGGCACCGCCGTTCACCACATCCACCCTGCAGCAGGAAGCGGCTCGAAAACTTAAGTTCTCCGTTTCTAAGACCATGCGTCTCGCGCAGTCGCTCTACGAAAGCGGAAAAATCACGTACATGCGTACCGACTCCGTCAACCTCTCTACCTTGGCATTGGCTACATCGAAAGAGGTCATTGAGCAACAATATGGTAAACAGTATATCCATACGCGTCAGTACCGCACCAAGTCCAAAGGAGCACAAGAGGCACACGAAGCTATTCGTCCGACTTACATGAGTGAACTCACCGCCGGTGTTACCAAGGATGAACAGCGACTGTACGAACTGATCTGGAAACGCACCATCGCTTCCCAGATGGCGGATGCGGAGAGTGAGAAAACGACCATCGAGGTGTCCGTTCACGGATCCAAATATGCCTTTATGGCAACCGGTGAAGTGACTACTTTTGACGGTTTCACCCGGGTTTATGTGCAATCTACCGATGAGGAAGATGAAGAACGCCGTGTCCTGCCGGCAATGGCAAAACGGGAACGACTGAAACTGCAAGGTGCGGAGGCGGTGCAGACCTATGCCAAACCGCCTTTCCGCTATAACGAAGCTACGCTTGTCAAACGCATGGAAGAACTCGGTATCGGTCGTCCTTCTACCTATGCCACCATCATTGAGACCATTCAGCATGTCAAATACGTGGAACGCGGTTCCGTACCCGGTCAGAAAAGAGATGCCGTGGTGCTGACCTTGAAGAACGGACAGATATCGGAGAAAAAGAAAACGGAGATGTACGGCGCCGATGCGCAGCGTCTGTTACCTACCGACCTGGGTCGGATCACCAATGATTTTCTGGTAGAACATTTCCCGTCTATCCTCAGTTATGACTTCACCGCCCATGAGGAGGAACAGTTTGATCGCATCGCCATCGGACGTGCCGATTGGGTGAAGACGGTGGATAACTTTTACAAGACCTTCCAACCCTTACTTTCCTCGATTTCATCGGGAAAAGTTTCGGGTCGGGTGTTGGGTGAAGACCCTGAATCCGGACAACCGGTCATCGCTAAAATCTCTAAGATCGGACCCTGCGTCCAGATCGGAGATGCTGCGGCGGAAAAACCTCGTTTTGCCAGTCTCAAAAAAGGTCAGTCCATCTTCACCATCACGCTGGCGGAAGCATTGGAACTGTTCCGCACCGCTTTGCCGCTTACTCTCGGTGAGTATGAAGGGAAAGAAGTTGTAGTCGGCGAAGGTAAATATGGACCGTACGTGCATTTTGATAAGACGTTTATCAGTATTCCGAAAGGCAAAGATCCGCTTACGCTGACGTTGGACGAAGCGGTGGCGCTCATTGAAGAGAAACTGCAAGCAACCACTCCGGTGCAGCAATGGGGAAACGTGCAGGTGCTCAACGGACGGTATGGTGCCTATATCCATACGCCGGAAGGAAATTATCAGTTGCCTAAGTCCCTTCAGCCGGAAACCGTAACGGAAGAACAAGTTCGGGAAATAATGGCAAAAAATGAGCCGATTAAGCCCGGAAAACGAGTTTTTCGCAAAAAAAGTGCAAAATAATTGCAAAAAAGTGCTCAAAAATTTGCACATGTCAAAAAAAAGCAGTACTTTTGCAGCCGCTTTTGCAAAAAACGAGAAAATTTGCGCCAGCAAATAATCGAGGTGAGCGAAGCGAATCCGAGAAGTAGCGCAGTTGGTAGCGCACTACGTTCGGGACGTAGGGGTCGGGTGTTCGAGTCACCTCTTCTCGACAAAAGAGTCATCAATCGATGGCTCTTTTTGTTGTCTTATAGATCACCTTATATAATATATTATTGCGCACGCAATGGCCAATTGTGCCACTAATATCGCCGGTACACCGTATTTGAATTTCTTATGCAGCGTCTTGTGATGCCATGCTTTCATTCCCAATAACGCCCCGACACTTCCTCCTGCTACAGCCCACCATAGTAACGTCGCTTCTTCTATCCGCCATTTCGACCGCTTCGCTTTCCTTTTGTCAATACCGAACAAAAAGAATGTCACCACATTCACCACTGCTAAGTATATCCAGACCAAACGCATATCTCTTCGCGTTAACACTTAATTCCGCTGCAAAGGTACAACAATTATTTGGAATATACAAATAAAACGCATAGAAATCGAAAAAAAAACGAACAAAAATTTGTATGAATGCAAAAAAAGTTGTACCTTTGCAGGCGAATTTTTGTCCCTAAAATGTAAAATAATGGGGACAAAATAAGAAGTTATACAAATCCGGTGCAATCGGTTCAACTCGCGTAATTTTTAAATCAACATCTTATGTATAAGAGAGCATTTTTTTTCTTTTTAGCATGTATTGCTATCGCGGTTTCCGCTCAAGCGGAAAGTATTTCCTTAGATGCGGAACTCAAAGCCGCCCTGCCCAGCGGTGAGTTTTTCTTACCTGCTCCGCCGGAAGTGGGTTCCCTCATCTGGCAGGACGACTCCATCAAGTATTTTCAGTACAAAGAGGCCTCCCGCATCGTCAATCCGACTACGCAGGACTGCTGGGATTCGATCTGGGCGAAGATGAATGAACCCTATGATTTTGCGCTTTATCGCCTGGCGGCAGACAGCGTCATGAATGCACCGTTTATCGAGGCTTCATGGACCAAGAATGCCAACGGCAAGTACACAGTTACCAAGACGCGTAACCTGACTGATTTTCCCGAGATGAATAAACTGGAGCAGTTATGCGAAGTAATGAAGGAACAAGGCACCTCTCAGTTGTGGCGCACGCGTCCGCGGCCGTATTTCTACTTCAGCGATTGGTATGCCGGCAAGCATTATGATCGCAATAATCCTTCTCAATTCCAATCCAGCGTGGCTTCCTCGTATCCTTCCGGACACGGCTATTTCGCAGGCCTGTTTGGCATGGCGATGCTCTATATCGACCCGGCTAATGCACTGGCTATCAAGAATATGATGGACGAATGGGCGGAATGCCGTCTGGTCCTCGGTGCCCATTGGAACACCGATATCGAGGCCGGTAAGACATTGGGCGCCATCACGTTTGCTATCGCTATGAATTATGACCAGTTCCGTGACCAGGTCGAAGCCGCTAAAGCTGAACTCGAAGCCTATCGTGCGCAGCAAAGCAGTACACCCACGGATGTGATAACGGCGAATGGCGAAAGAGCGAATGGCGAAGGGGAGAAAGTGCTCCTTGACGGTCAGTTGATCATTATGAGCGACGACCGTACCTATTCCGCCCAAGGACAGTTGGTAAAATAACAACCTTTCGTCACTCTTCTCTTAGAGCGCTTCGTTGAAGAGGCGCTCTTTTTTTTGCCGGCTGGTAGAGAAAATGCAAAAAATCACATAAAAATTTGCAAAATTATTTGCATATTCCAAAAAAAAGCAGTACCTTTGCAGCGAATTTTGATTGAAAAAGCAATCATTAAATATATAAAATGCATTTTATGCGTTAAAAAGCAGTCGTTATGATAGACTATTTTATGTCTAATGAAGCGCTGTTGCAGTATGTGGGAAAACAAATGCGGCAGATGCGAATCAATGCACGGTTGAGTCAGCAGCAACTGGCAGAACGCGCAGGCGTATCCCGTTCGACAATCACGCAGGTGGAGAACGGAAAGGGAATGAAGATGGAGTCGGTGATAGCCATCTTGCGAGTGCTTAACAAACTGGAGATTCTCAATAACTTTGAGACCCAAGCATTGGTCAGTCCGTTATTGATTGCAAAATTTCAAGGGAAAATACCCAAACGTATCCGACCCCGCTGTAGTTAATTTTATTCATCGACCAAACATTGGATGTAATCGGACGGTTCAGAATCAATTGAATGCGGTTAAAGCAGAGTTGTAATATGTCTAAATTATTAGCTGATCATATTTTTTCCGACGTGCTGCGCTATGAGAACCACCAACTCATCTATGCGCCTTCTAACGAGGAACCAGTCGAGATGGGCGGCATCCTTGCGGCTTCTCTGTTGGCCGTTCTTTTGATCGATACCGACGAAGGTGAAGCACGTGGAATAGCACTGGATACAGATGACCAACGGAAAGATTTCTTTGCCCGCTATGACCGTGAAGTCCTGCGCGACGATCTGGGCTATCTCTCTGCCGAAATAAACCAACTCCGGGATAACTATGTCCAACTGGCACTTGGCACCACCACCCTCAACAACCTCTGCCCCAATATCCGTCTGCTTAGTCTGGCGATGGACATGACGGTGGCTTATATGCAGCAACTCGTCATCAAGACGTTCAAAGAACATATATGGGAAGCGCTCCCCTGGCAAGCACCTTTCCCGCAATGGCTCCTGGACGCTGCCCGTGTGGAGACACGCCGGCAACGTTTCCTTCAAACCGATTGGACCGATGCCCCTATCGTCACTGCCCTTGCAGACATGCCCGATAAAACAGAAGAACCAACCTTCTTTTTTATAGGCGAGAAAGCCTCCGATATCATGGAGCGCTATCTCCATTGGCTCTCCGATACCTATGTCGCCGTGAAACAAGAACTGCCCGGCGCAAAGATCACTTCTGCTGACCGAAAATATATCTTTTCTCAGGAAACCGATTGGGCATTTTTATCCGATGGAATCGAAGATTTTTCGACTTCTCAACATAAAGAATGGCTTCAATGGCAGCAGGAGTGGACCAGGTTCCTTACCGAACGGCTTCTGCCTCAGAAAGAAATTCGTTTCTGGGCAGATGATGTGCCGGAAGAAATCCAAAACCACCTCCTCTACCATCTCCAACTTGCCGAGCAGCATCCTGCCCATTTTCGTGACGTTACCACCGCCGTCTATGCCATGCGGCAACTCGGCTATATCCGCCGCAAATGTTCCGATAAGGATATCCGGCAGTGGCTCAGCGAACATCTCAAACTCGACTATACCGAGCGTAACAACGCCTCGCAGTTCCGGCGCGCCATGAATGAACATGGCCGACACACACCGGAAATACGAGAAGAAGTTCAGGCTCTCGAGGCTATGGGTTATTTCCACTTTCATTCTCCCGCAGACCCTGATAAATCTGCGTGAACATCCAGCCGTAGAAGTGCTTGTACTTCTTACTCCCTTTCGGTATCGTTTCCAGATACTCCGCATACTTCTCCTGCCAGATCTTCGCCTGTTCGATATCCTCTTCCCCATACTCCTCCGGATGATAGCACACCCGCTCAATGTCATGTGCCATCCGCTGGGCCACCTTGATCATCTCCCGATTCTTCGTCGCACCCTCTGACCATGGTCCTTCGTGGAAATGATAAGCATAGACTAAATGAATCTTACTTCCATCCTCATCTATCCATTTCTCTCCCCAATAATGCCATTTGCAAACCAACCGTGCCCGGTTTGCCTGTCCTTCCTTTACACTATCCAGCGCTCCCCGAATAGTATCTATTCCGTCAATATATGTTACTTTTGCCATATTGTTTAATTTGTTTAATGAGTATATAATGGTTGTTACCTTATAATTACCTGGTAATCCTAGACTTTAGTCCTACCCAAACCCTAATCACACCCTAACATCGTCCTCTTCAATGTGCATTTTTCTCGCATCATTGCGAGAACCATCGCATCGTCTGTTAGGTCGGATATCATCCGACAAAAATTTTGTCGTGACACTGTGGCACTCTGGCACTCTTTGTGTAATGGTCTGTATATTAGCCTAATATACCATTTTTATAGAGTGCCAAGAGTGCCAGAGTGTCATCCTACTTTTTTATAGTGTCCATAATTTGTCTTTTCTACTATTCCGTTTTCCTGCCAATTATCATTCCATCGGATGGCACTTCTCCGTGATACTCCTTGTGATTTTGCCTCAGAAATAAGATCTTGGAGTTTATATTCGGGTTTCAACTGCTCAAACAGCACTTTCCTTTGATCCAGCGGTTTGATCTCCGGTACTACATCTTGCGCATCCCCATCTATCATCCGGTACGCCACCGCCATATGCAGCAGCATCTTATTCCCTATCATCTCCGCCGTTTCATAATCCTCATCTGTGCAGAAAAGGGTATTGCGCCCTTCGGCGATATTTTTATCGCCGCTCTCTTCTTCTGTTGCCGGCGAATGACATTCGCCGTTTATCCCCCTCATTGCCGTCAGCACCATAGCGATTCGTTCGATCTGTACCGCCATACGGATCACTGCCGAATGGAAGTTCTCACCGAGCAGACCGATGAGCGTGTTATACTCTGTCTCAAGGTGCTCACCTAAGCGCTCTTTCTGGTTCTCCGTCAGACTCCATTCGCGTTCGCCTGCGTTCATCAGACTTTCGTACGTGCGTAACAAACGGTATCCTACGATCTTCGGCACCGCACTCTGTCCGCCTTTGGAGCTTACATACCGCTTATTAAACGGATTCGTACCTCGTATCACTACTGTGAGCAGACGGGAGAAGTAACCGTTCTCCACACTCGGCACCAGCGCCTTATATTGTCCGAACGTACCCGTCAGCAGCATACTCAGTCTCGGATTCTTGATTTCCGATGCACCCTTGCAGCGATTTCGACTAATCGGTTCATGTTCGGCGGCCTTACGGAGCGTCGTGTTGTAGTTCGCCGCACTCGTTTTCCAGATGTCCGTAATCACGCTACCCTCACTCTCATGCAGATAGCCGTAGCCGTTCTGTTCTTCCAAAGCTTTGTAGAACGCCGCCAACGTGCTGTCGCCGGCAATAAGCATCGGATACTGTTCATCAATGACACGCACCATCTCTAATGCCTGGTTCGCAATACCCTTACCACTCGCCGCAGCAGCCAAAATGAAACATTGCAGGTTCGCATAGTACTTCTTTCCCGTCGGCCCGTAATGAAAATACAAATTAGGTACGCACGCACTCGCCGCCGCAAGCGTAGCCATGAGGATAATGTCCTGCTCTTCCGGCGTCGAAGCCAACGATACCATCTGTTGTACACTCTCAGGAAGTTTTTGCATGTCGAGATGTTCCACAATGCGGAGGTCTTCCTGTCCCTCCATCGAAGTTAAAGTTTTAAGCATAATAATTAGGTTTTAGTTTAACATTATTCGAGGTCTCGTATATCGAGGTCTCGAGATCTCCAAATCAGAAATCTACGACAAATATATACAGCCCTCCAAACTCTTTCCGTATGTCCCCTCATCCGCTTTCACCGCCTTGCAACAGCAAAACGCCCTCTAAACATCTCCTATTCAGCGTCTTACAAAACCATATTTCCATGCTGTCTCAAAAATCAATCGGATTTTTTTCTTTAAATATTTGCATATCTCAAAAAAAAGCAGTACCTTTGCAGCCGAAAGTTGCAAAGACGATAAGAAATGGCCGTTCAGAAACATAGGTTGGAAAAAAAACAATCGCTCTCGAAGCAGTTGTACGACAGCGGGTACTTGTGGTCCTATAGGGCTGCGGGCGACCAAGCTGTGCTGCCCGACGAGGAGCTGATCGTGAACGGCCTGTCGCATCTGGAGTTCGAGGACATGCCTATGCTTTTTGAGGCCTTCCCGTATCGGCAAATCAAGCAGGTGTGGCAGCAACGCATGTTGCCGTACCCCGATTATTACGGCACCCTCAACATGCTTCTGGCGGTGTTGTTTTTTCATATTAAATCACCCAAGAAATACACGGCTAAGTATGTGGCGTAACGGACTTCGAGAAAACACGTTGGAAGTCTTCGACAAGGTTTCCCAATTGGATTGCATCAAGGACTTGTACCTCTGCGGCGGTACCGGGATTTCGTTGCTGCTGCAGCATCGCGAGAGTGAGGATTTGGATTTCGAGCTGCTGAATTACCGGGGAGACATCAAGCATCTGGACCTGGCGCAGATCCATAATGAACTGGTCTCGGTCTTCCCCGATTGCAAGCGTGAGATATTGGGACCGCAACATGTCCTGTACTATGTCGGCAACCATGTGAAGCTGTCGTTCTTTGCGCCGCAGAATCGTGTGCCGGCCTTGCACACCGGTTTTACGTATAACAATCTCAAGACGGTTGACGCGCAGGACGCGCTGGGTATGAAACTGTTCACGATTACCGTCAGGAGTCTGTACCGCGATTACTACGATATCTACTCGCTGCTGCAGGCGGGCTACTCGTTTGAGGAAGGCTTGGATTATGCCTTGAAGTTCACACGGCACCAGGTTCATTCGAAGGCGGTCTTGTCGGCTTTGATCACGCCTACGTTGTACCCCAAACCGCAGGATTTTGACCTTATGCAACCGAAATACGCTGTCTCACCAGAGGAGATGGCGAACTATTTCATGCAGGTGATCGCTTCCCGCAAAAAGTAAAATATCTATCAGATGTAGTACTCAGCGTCCGTGCGACGCTTTTTTTATGCCTCTATGTGTCCAAAAAACTCTTTGAATCTACAAAAAACACCTAAAATTCAAAAAAAACGAACAAAAATTTGTATATTCCAACTATTTTTTGTAATTTTGTCGCCGAATTTACGCCGATGCCGTATTATGCGGCGGAAGGGTGTGGATTCTCGACATATTGATGGCGTTTATTGACGCTTTGTATTTGGCGCGCGAAAAGCCTCGAACACTTTTCAAACCGATTCAAGTCAGAAGCAAAGTACCAATAATGCCTACGGGTATGACATATATACTCGCCTGCTCATTTATTGAGGGGCGTGTTGTCATATCGGCGTAGGTTTCGTGGTTGTTTGTTTGACTTGAAGGGTAGTTCGAGGATCCTAGCGCGCAGATGAGCAATAGCGAAGTCTGCGCTTTTTTGTGCGTTGATGAATATTGTGTTATACAGTTTGTTAAGAAACATTCACTCGAGGACAATTATTGAAAGTCTGAAAAATCTATATAGTTATGAAAAATCCTCAAAGTACAGAAGAATTACAGTCCAGACGACAATTCTTTAAATCGGCAGCAAAAGCCGCATTACCGGTTATCGGAGCCGTTGTTTTAACCAATCTTCCGCTTGTTGACACAATGGCTTCTACAAGTTGTAGTTCAATGTGTTCTGGTGGATGTGCCGGTTCTTGCAATAGAAGTTGTTATTCCAGTTGTGCATTGAATTGCAAGGGTAAGTCGCAAGCCAGTGGAGGAAAATGCTCTTCCTGTCAAAACTTATGCTCAAGCTGCTCCGGAGAATGTAGTGGATCATGTTCCGGCAGTTGTAAATCAACAACATACCATAGATAAGTTGCATATAGTTGTAAGAGAACAAGTAGCCGATATATTTTAGAAATATGGAGAATACCGAACCGCCAATGGAAAGGGTGTAGGTAAAATGAATTAATCTTTACAAGGATGAAAGCAGAAAACAAAAAAGAAGGCTTACAGTCGCGACGTGAGTTCTTTAAATCTGCGGCAAAAGCAGCCTTGCCCGTATTAGGAGTGGCTGTATTGGCAAATCTTCCGATGGTTAATGCGATGGCTTCTGGTTGTAGTTCTTCTGCATGTTCGGCAGGATGTGCAGGTGGATGTCATAGAAGCTGTGGTAATAACTGCGCGTTGAATTGTCGAGGCGTATCGCATGCCTATGGCGGCAGAGCATGTGCTACATGTAAGGAATTATGTTCCAGTTGTACGGGAGGATGTAATGGTACATGTTCCGGTAGTTGTTCAGTAACCTCTTATGCAACCTAAAATGCAAATTAAAGAGAATCAGACTTCGTGGCAAGAAGGTGTTGCTAAAAACATCACCTTCATTGTCACGAAGGATTGTCAGTTAGCATGTAAATATTGCTATCTGGTCGGAAAAAATGAAAAAGAACGAATGCCATGGGATGTGGCTAAGTCTGCTATTGATTATATCCTTGATCACGAGACAGATAAGGCATTCGCACTCGAATCTGTTATCTGGGATTTTATCGGTGGAGAACCGTTTTTGGAGATAGATCTTATCGATAAGATTTGTGATTATATCAAAACAGAAATGTATCGTCGCAACCACCATTGGTTCAACTCGTATCGTTTTTCTTTTTCAACCAATGGAATTAACTATGATTCCGAAAAAGTACAGAACTTTATTAAGAAGAATCATGGTCACTTATCAATTGGAATTACGATTGATGGAACAAGAAAGAAACACGATTTAAACCGGGTATACAAGCATAGCGAAAAAGGATCATATGACGATGTCGTCCGCAATATTCCTTTGTGGATCCGGCAGTTTCCCGGAAATGGAACAAAAGTAACCATTTCTTCCGCTGATATACCGTATATCAAAGAGTCAGTATTGCATCTTTTCGAGTTGGGAATACATCAGGTCAATATCAATTGTGTGTTTGAAAAAGTATGGAAAGAAGGAGATGATAAATTATTTGAAGACCAATTGATGCAATTGGCAGATGCAATCATTGATAATGGCTGGTATAAAGATTATGCATGCTCGTTCTTCTCTGAGCATATGGGCAAGCCATTAGATTGTAATTTGCAAAATGGTAACTGGTGTGGAGCAGGTAAGATGCTGGCCATAGATGCAGCCGGAAACTTCTATCCTTGTACCCGTTTTGCGCAATATTCTCTGCGAGACAAAGAGGCCTGGATAATCGGTAACATTCATGACGGTATTGATAATAATAAACTCCGTCCCTTCTTGACTCTGGATCGTTGTACGCAATCTACTCCCGAATGTGCCAATTGTGAGGTGGCGGAAGGTTGTGCTTGGTGTCAAGGAGAAAACTTCGATGCTGCTCAGACGCATACTGTCTTTGAGCGTGCAACGGCTATTTGTCTCATGCACAAGGCGCGTGTGCGAGCGAACAATTATTATTGGAATAAGCTCTACCGCAAATTGGAATTGGAGGGCAAGCGACAAGAGTTTGAAGCTAATAAAAAAGATGTAAAACCCGAAATCTGTTAATGCCATGCTACAATACTTAGTTATTTTATTGGACGATACAAGCGTGGCATATTGCCATGCAGAGAATCCGCTCAAAGAACGTAATCTTATTCCGTTGGATACGCTCAAAAAGGCGATTCTTTTTGGCATGAAGGAAAACCTGATGATTCAGTATGTATATCCGGATTATGAATTGCCGGAGGAGTACAATGAAGTCATCGAATCCATCGACCATATCAAGATAGGTAGGGAAGTGGCTGTTTATAATGTAGTGCCGACATCTATTACTGCCGAGAATGCCGTTTTGCGTTTATCAATTGCTGATTTTATTGCCAAGCAATATGATCTTGCCGCTATGTTGCCGCAAGTGACGCGTCTTAATATCTGCCTCACAAGCATAGAGTCTTTCAAAGATGATCAAGCAGAGGATTACAAGAAAGCACTTGCTACACTTAATGCCGTATTAGTAAATCTATACAAATCGGGCAAACAACCGCAACTGAATATCCTTACTGACCGTCTGCAGCTAAAGGAAATGCACAACTGCGGCGCAGGAGACAGCAATATTACTATTGCTCCGAATGGCAAATTCTATCTATGTCCGGCGTTCTATTATGATGAAAAGATGGGCATTACCAACCGTCTCAATCATCACAAGCCCTCATCCGAGCGCAGTGTTGGAGATTTGGAGAATGGTATAGCAATTCAGAATCCGCAGTTGCTCAAACTCGATCATGCGCCGCTTTGCCGTATATGCGACGCCTTCCATTGCAACCGTTGTATCTGGCTTAATCAGAAACTGACTTGGGACAATAATACGCCTTCTCATCAGCAATGTGTTTTAGCGCATTTGGAACGGAATGCAGCAAGGGATTTGCAACTCAAACTCAAAGAAGAAGGCTTCTTGGTGGAGAATGAAATAAAACAAATAACTTATCTCGACCCATTTGATGTTCGAGAGGAATTCTAATGATTATGAAAAAAGTAGTAGGTCAGGTTACTCCTGAAGAAAAGGATGAAATTCAAACGCTCTTTGAGCGCCGTAATGGTCTGAATGAGTTGGCGAAAATCCTTACCGCCGACAATACAGACTTGTATGAGAAGTTAGTAAAAGACATGGGCGAAACAGGCTCCAAGTTCCAGAACTGGTGGGACACCATGGCCCAAAAGTATCAATGGGAATCAGCTGAAAACGGTCATTGGGAAATCAATTTTGATACGTGCGAAATTACGCTCAATTTTTAAAAAGCAGAGCTTATGTTAAACATGATTTTGCTCTTCATAGGAGCAACCGAACTTATTGTCATTGCGGTTATCGTATTACTTCTCTTTGGCGGTAAGAAAATTCCTGAACTCATGCGTGGTTTGGGCAGAGGTGTGAAGGAGTTTAAGGATGGAATGAATGAACCATCCAAGCCGGAGGAGAAGGAACCCGAGAAACCGGAACAAGAACAACAGCAACCGGACGAGAAGCCTCAAGATAAATGAGCGAAGACAACCAAATGATGACATTTGGCGGTCACCTTGCGGTGCTCCGCCGTATGTTGTTTCGCATCGCAGGCGTTATTTTTGCGTTTGCGGTAGTTGTTTTTTGCTTTAAGACATTCACTTTTGATATCTTATTGGCCCCAAGCAAGAGTGATTTTGTGCTCTATCACTGGATAGAGCGATTCTTTGCTGTTATTGGCCATAACTTTCATTTTGACGATTTCCAGGTGCAATTGATTGCTACCGATCTCAGTAGTCAGTTTATGACCCATATCCGCACGTCACTCTATCTGGGATTCCTATGTGCCTCGCCTTATATCCTGTTTGAACTATTCCGCTTTATTTCCCCTGCATTGTATGATAATGAGCGAAAGTATTCCATACCGGTTTTGTTTATCGTCTATACGCTCTTTATCGTCGGAGTGCTGATGAGCTATTTCATTTTATTCCCGATATCCTTCCGGTTTTTAGGCACCTATTCAGTGGCAGATCAAATAACCAGTATGATCACGCTGGATAGTTATATCACTACTTTTGTGACCCTTACATTAGTCATGGGTTTGATATTCCAACTGCCGGTCATTGCCTATTTCTTGGCTAAATTGGGCTTTATTACCGGTGATATGCTGGCGCATTACCGCAAATATGCTTTTGTAATCATCATGGTAGTTGCAGCTATCATCACTCCTCCGGATCTAATGACCTTGGTGCTGGTAACAATTCCTCTCTATGTGCTATACGAGGTAAGTATCATCATAGCACGACATGTGCGAGTGAGTACAGATACGGAATAGAACCGTGACTACAGAATTCTGATAGTTTGCAGTCTTTAGGTGCTTATGCGTTTTCGAGAGAAGACGCATTTTTTTTGTGCCAAATACTACAAAAAACGCCCTAAATCTACAAAAACACAAAAAAAACGAACAAAAATTTGTGCAAGTCAAAAAAAATGATTAACTTTGCAGGCAAAACGGACACAATCATAAGATACTATGGAATTTCTATTTGTCGTCAGTAGATATTACTTCTCAAAGGGCCTGATCATTATGGTCGTGCTGTTCACGGTTCTTGCTGTGGGCATGTATGTTTATGGTCGTTTGCAGCAGAAAAATGCTTTTCGCAAATCTGTTAATTGGCTTGGATGTTTGGCTGTTTCTTCTATGATATTGTTGGCATTGCTCTATATCTGTAACATCCGGAATCCGAAGGTTTTTGTGGGTAATGTTACTATCACATCGGATGAAACGGTAGAAGGAGAGAGTGGAATTGATATTACTTTTTTCTTGGATACGTATGACATGCGTGGTCTACAACTGGAGGTGTCGGCGGAAGTGACTCGGGAATACAAAGGAGAGAATGATGTGGATTATCAATCTTCAGTCGGATCTGATAATACATCAGAAGGCATGATGGGCCGCACCAAAACCTTGTATCTGTCTGATCGTGATGCACAGTATCATACCATTCATATTCCCTATAAAGCATTGTATCATAAAAAAGGGTTGAACTCATATAGTGTCGCTATCAGGACGTATTATATTGATGGAAACCGACGAACCTATCTGTATAACGGAGATGGCTACCATGCATATTCACATACGTTTAAAACGTCCAATGTTGATAAGTCTAAAGGGACTAAAAAAAGTAATACGGAATATGCGAAAAAGATAGAACCTCAGAGTAATAGGAAGGAAGACAAGAAAGTCGTGGCGTCAAAATCGGATAGCCATCAACGCGCAGCGTCAGTGCAAGAAGATTATACACCTATGCCACCTCTTACCTATTCAGCACGTTCATGGAGTGAATCGTCGTCTGCATTCGGAATAAACTCACACACATACTATCAGCAATCCTCCGATGGATGGATAACGCGAGAGTATCATCAACAATGCACAATGTGTGGCGGTACTGGAAAATGTAAGATATGTGCGGGATTAGGAGGAAAATGGTCTGGAATGTACTATATGTCATGTATGGGTTGTGGAGGATCCGGTTCCTGTTCATTATGTAAAGGAACAGGAGAATATATGAGTAGTACAACCCGGTATTTGCCTCTTGATGAATATTATCAGGCAGGAACAGGCGATGTGGTGCATTTAAGTGGAAATGGAAACATCACAATACATGGTGTAGCAGGCAATATTGTATTGAGTTCGCAAGACTTTACCGTAGATGAATACGGCGGATATTATCATTTCGGAGGGAGTATAGGACATTCATATGTGAGTTACTTACCCTATCCGAGTTGCAAACTATCCAAAGATCGTAATACGTTATACATAGAAGACGTATTATATACACGTTGTCCCAGTTCAAAGTACAAAAATGCTCAAAAGTTCTACGAACAGATGTGTGCGCAGATGGGAGTTCAGCCCTATTATTTCTATGTTCCGGATATGAGCAGTTCCAACAGTACTTCCTATAGTACGTCATCCTCTTCCACCCATTCAAGTATGTCGGATAGGTATGGCTATAAATCATGTCCGGTATGTCATGGTTCCGGTCAATGTCAGTCATGTAATAAATATGGAGTAGCTACGAGCCCATACTCGGGAACGCACTATGAATGCGGTGTTTGTGGAGGTACACATCGATGTCGTACATGTCAAGGAACCGGAAAAATTTATGGTTTAAAATAGTATAATTATTTATTACGAGATTATATCATGAAGAAATTATTCATTGTTTTAACACTTTTGTTTGGGTTAAGTATTCCGTACGGTTCTTGTTTCGCTAAACCGCTGGAGTCTCAGGTTATAAAGGATTTGGTTGGTCAAGTTATTTCCGATCCTTCCCCGGACAGTTATTTCCCATCCGGTTGGACATGGACGATTCAATCCGGCGATATATCGTATCTCACGTTTATCCATGAGGCAGAGAAAAGCACGCATTATGTAGCGATATTAACGATGCACCTGAAACGGTACCAGATGCCTGTGGATGTAAAAGTGATACTTACTTATTATAACAACAATGGTCGGTGGAACTTAGGGGATTTGAAGGTGCAATCACTTACGTTCCCCAGCCAGCGGAATTATGCATCTCAGGTAGAGATGTACATGGATTATGACTTTTTCCCGTCCTTGGTTGTAAAAAACAACTCTAACTATCGGTTGTTTATTGCAGGGTCTTATACGGATGAAGGAGAACAACATCGTTTTGCCGTGGAGTTGGAACCGAATGATGAGACGGCGGTGGCTATAGGTCCTGCACCGGATAAATACGCCATTCATTTCGCGTATAGAGAATAACACTATTGGCTTATGAAACCTATCATTACCCTCTTATTCTGCCTGTTATGCACGACAAGTGTGTTTGCGACGGATTATCTGGCAGAGGCGGAGTATTATCAGAAGAAGGCGGACGGATACCGTCGTGAAGCGGAGTACTACGAGAAGAAGGCCAAGGGTTACGAACGGGAGGCGGAGTACTACATCAAGAAAGCCGAAGGCTATCAGAGGGAAGCTGCGTATTATTCCAAGAAAGGCGATATTGATCGTGCGAACACCCAGACGCGTTATGCACGCGATGCCATGGATAAGGCAAAAACGCAACAGCGTTATGCCAAAGATGCATGGGACAACTACCGCACCCAGCTCCGTTACGCCAAAGATGCAGACGAGAAAGCAGCGATGTACCTGCGATGGGCTGCGGGAAAATAAAATCTATTTGTCCAAAACTATGATGTTACAGAATTGGTTGCAAAAAATATTATCTCATCCCCAGTCTAACGCTCCTCAACCCAAATCTGGTTTACAGCGTCCGCTGAAGCAGTCCTATCAAGTTTCTGAGCATTTATGGGCAGGGGAATATCCGGGAGATAAGAATGGAGAGTGTGCGAAAGACAAACTGAATCGAATGATGCAGTTTGGAGTGCGTTGTTTCTTTGACTTAACCGAGGAAGGAGAACTGATACCTTACAAGGATTTGTTGCCTTCCTATGTGAGTTATACGCGCTTTCCAATCCGGGATGTGAGCGTACCTCAAAGTATAGAGGATGTGCGCCAATTAGTAAAAACGATCCTTCAAAATGCAGATGGTACACATGGTGAGGTGTATGTTCATTGTTGGGGCGGAGTTGGCAGAACGGGAACTATTATTGCTTGCTTAATTGCGGAAGAAATGGAGAGCCCAACTCTGGAGAAGGTGTTGGGAGAGTTACGGAAACGCTTTGCCATGATGCCCAAATCCGCATCTCGACAGACACCGGAAACAAAAGAACAAGAGCAGTTTGTGCAGCAGTATATAGAGAATATACAAAACCAGGGTAAACAAAATGCAGATTTGCGTGATCGCATTCGTGGTTCACTTATCGGTGGAGCAGCCGGAGATGCGTTGGGCTATCCCGTGGAGTTTATGAGCAGAAAGCAGATCTTAGCGAAATACGGTTTCAAAGGTATAACTGCATTTGAACTGTCAGGCAACGGGAAAGCACTTATCTCAGATGATACACAGATGACACTATTTACCACTAATGGTTTGCTCTTTGGTGTCACGCGTTTTTGCACGCACGGAATACTCGGAGCAGGACTGAAAGATTTTGTACGGTATGCCTATATGGATTGGTACGAGACCCAGACCGGAGTAGAGGACTATGCCAAATACCACTATTGCTGGATTCGGGACATCGCAGAACTCAATGTTAGGAGAGCACCCGGAAACACCTGCTTGTCGGCGCTTTACAACATTACGCACCATAAAGAAGTACAGAATAATAGCAAAGGATGTGGGGGTGTGATGCGGGTAGCACCTGTAGGACTAATGGCTGCGGCAGATGAGCAGGTGATTGTAAAGGATTGGAGTGGCGAGGAAGTTTCGCGCCGGAGATGGGAGAAACAGGAAATAGTCCGTCTCGGAGGCGATTGTGCCGAACTGACCCACAAACATCCGTTGGGCTATCTACCGGCTGCATTCTTAGCGGATTTGATTTACTATATCATGATGTATGATGGTGAAATCACTCTTCCTTTCTTTGAGCAGTTCCTTCGTAAGATAGATGCCGATTGTCGCAACGAATATAAGGATCCGACTGAGCAAAAAGCCATGGATGAACTCTGGCTGTTGATCACAAAAGCCATCCGTCTGGCAAAAGATCTTTCCGTAGCAGATGAGTTCGCCATACCCCAATTAGGCGAAGGATGGACCGGTGATGAAGCCTTGGCTATCGCCCTGTTCTGTGCGATGAAACACTTGGATAGTTTTGAAGATGCCGTCATTGCTGCAGTTAACCATGATGGAGATAGTGATTCTACCGGTGCTATCTGCGGAAATATAATGGGAGCAATTGTCGGGCTTGAGGGCATACCAAACCATTTTGTTGAGCATCTGGAGTTGAAAAATTTGATTATAGATATAGCAGACGATATGCTCGCTGGATGTACTATCAGCGAGTATCACAGCCCTTCCACACCGGACGAGAAGCGTTGGGAGAAACGCTATGTGAAGATAGAACCGGCTATACGTATGTCTTTCGATGGTGCATTAGCTGTTATAAACGAAGAATATACCCTTATGCCAAAAGCAAAACGAATATATGTTGATGTTGCAAGACTATCTTAAACAGAATGTAATTTAATTATTTACAACTATGAAACTGAATGGTAATTATTTGACTGACATGGCTCAATTGGAGCAATGCGAATGTTATTCATGGGGTGAGAATCTACTTCGTGTCATTGATGAGAAAGGAAATGGCTATCTCGTCAACAAGGCTACTGGAAAAGTTCGTCAGATTGACATACCCGGGCACTTGGTCGGTTTCTCGGATGAGGAAATCGATTTCGACACGCTCGACAAAGTGCCAAACAGCCATAATGCGCACTCGCGCAGAATTGATTACCGGGGAATAGGCCGTTGGGACGACTGCGAGAAAGGAATATTTGCTCTCAGTTGGATGCTTTATCCGGATGGATGCTATTTCGCCGACTCCGATGGTTTCGGCGGAGAGGATAATGATGAGTTGATGGTATATTGCGTTATGAACGATAATCTTGAAGTCGTCCGACCCTTTACGGTTGTTCCCGATGTGAAGGCACTATTGAATGAAATAGTATCAACGAAGAAAATTAATTAATGCGTTTTCGAGCGAAGACGCATTTTTTTTGTCAAAAACTTGCATATATCAAAAAAAAGCAGTACCTTTGCAGCCGAAAGTTGCAAAGCGATAAGAAATGGCCGTTCAGAAACATAGGTTGGATAAAAAACAATCGCTCTCGAAGCAGTTGTACGACAGCGGGTACATGTGGTCCTATAGGGCTGCGGGCGACCAAGCTGTGCTGCCCGACGAGGAGCTGATCGTGAACGGCCTGTCGCATCTGGAGTTCGAGGACATGCCTATGCTTTTTGAGGCCTTCCCGTATCGGCAAATCAAGCAGGTGTGGCAGCAACGCATGTTGCCGTACCCCGATTATTACGGCACCCTCAACATGCTTCTGGCGGTGTTGTTTTTTCATATTAAATCACCCAAGAAATACACGGCTAAGTATGTGGCGTAACGGACTTCGAGAAAACACGTTGGAAGTCTTCGACAAGGTTTCCCAATTGGATTGCATCAAGGACTTGTACCTCTGCGGCGGTACCGGGATTTCGTTGCTGCTGCAGCATCGCGAGAGTGAGGATTTGGATTTCGAGCTGCTGAATTACCGGGGAGACATCAAGCATCTGGACCTGGCGCAGATCCATAATGAACTGGTCTCGGTCTTCCCCGATTGCAAGCGTGAGATATTGGGACCGCAACATGTCCTGTACTATGTCGGCAACCATGTGAAGCTGTCGTTCTTTGCGCCGCAGAATCGTGTGCCGGCCTTGCACACCGGTTTTACGTATAACAATCTCAAGACGGTTGACGCGCAGGACGCGCTGGGTATGAAACTGTTCACGATTACCGTCAGGAGTCTGTACCGCGATTACTACGATATCTACTCGCTGCTGCAGGCGGGCTACTCGTTTGAGGAAGGCCTGGATTATGCCTTGAAATTCACGCGGCACCAGGTTCATTCGAAAGCGGTCTTGTCGGCCTTGATAACGCCTACGTTGTACCCCCAGCCGCAGGATTTCGACCTTATGCAGCCGAAATATACCGTCTCGCCCGAAGAGATGGCGAACTATTTCATGGAGGTGATCGCTTCCAGAAAGAAATGAATAATCTATCCGATGTAGTTCTAAGCGTCCGTGTGACGCTTTTTTTATGTTAAATTACAAAAATCACCTACATCTATCAAAAATTTGCATGGGACAACTACCGCACCCAGCTCCGTTACGCCAAGGATGCGGATGAGAAAGCAGCGATGTACCTGCGATGGGCAACACAATAAGAAAGAAATGCGTTTTCGAGCGAAGACGCATTTTTTTATCCAAAAACTTGCATATATCAAAAAAAAGCAAACAAATATTTGTAGTACCGTCGGCACGCCCTTATAGATAAGGAATTCTCCGAAGGTACAGTCGCACAATTGTGCAAATAACAAGGTTTTTCTGCAAAACTACAAATAGATTTGATTTTTTTCCATAAAATCCTTGTGTATTTCAAATATTTGTTGTACCTTTGCAGTCGCAAAGGTTTGAAGAATGAATATGTCCAAGCAACTGCAAATACGCAACTCGACGGCAGAGTTTCTGATTTTCCAAGCGGAAGACAAAGCCGAAGGTGTACAAGTCTTCTATAAAGACGAATCTATCTGGGCGACACAAAAAGCGATGGCTATGCTTTTTGATTGCTCAACGGATAATATCAGCGTGCATCTGAAGAACATCTACGAAAGCGGAGAACTGCAACAAGAGGCAACTACCGAGAAAATTTCGGTAGTTCAAAATGAAGGCAATCGGCAAGTTTCACGTCAAGTCCAATTCTACAAACTCGATGCCATCATCTCCGTTGGTTATCGCGTCAATTCACGCCGTGCGACTCAGTTCCGCCAATGGTGTACAGCCGTGTTGCGCCAGTTTGCTATCCGAGGCTATGTTATCGATCGCAAGCGTATGGAGAACGGGTCGTTCATCAGCGAGGATTATTTTGAGCATTTGTTGGCTGAGATTCGTGAGATCCGGCTCTCCGAACGACGATTCTATCAGAAACTCACCGATATATACGCAACGGCGATCGACTACAACCGAGACGCGCCTACGACACGCGAGTTCTTTGCAAAAGTGCAGAACAAGATGCACTATGCGGTTCATGGACAAACGGCTGCTGAACTCATCGTATCTCGTGCTAATGCGGAGAAAGAACACATGGGACTGACCACATGGGAGAATGCACCGCACGGAAAGATCGTCAAACCCGATGTCAGCATAGCGAAAAACTATCTCAACGAAGTGGAGTTGGAAGACATGGGGCGTTTGGTTAACTCCGTCTTGGATGCCGCAGAACGTATGGCGAAACGGCATATCCCGATGACGATGGAAGATTGGGCGAAGCGTATCGATATCATCTTGGAAGCCACTGATGACCGCATATTGACAGACGCCGGTTCTGTCTCGCACGAGTTTGCACAGGCTTTTGCCGAAACGGAGTTTGAGAAATACCGTGTCATTCAAGATCGCCTTTTCGAATCTGACTTCGATCGTTTTGAGTTACCTGTCTTGCCTTTTGTAGATAACGCATAATTAATTAAATATCATTATGAAATGTTCGAATTGCGGCGCAGAGATCGCCGATAACAGTGATTATTGTATCTATTGCGCAAGTCCTGTGCAGAAAGCGCCGAAGGCGGAAGAAGTCGCTGCCGGTGCAGAGAAACCGGAACGGAATGGATTTGTTACGTTCTGGCTGTGGTTTATCATCGTGGTGCAGGTGCTGAATATAGTGGCTTGCTGTGCCGGTCTCTTCAGCGATAGTTTCCGTGGTTATCGCGTGGATGATCTGGCGCGTGTGATGTTTGTCGGAGGACTGATTGTGAGCATCGTGAACCTGTTAGGCGCAACGCAGCTCCTGAACTGGAAGAAATCCGGTTTCCGGCTGATCTTAGGCATGGCCGCCTTGCGTGCGGTGCTCGGCGCAATGACGATGGCAGACGGCAGTGCTTCCGGCATGATGATTTCGCTGATAGGTCCGTTCTTCGGAGTAGGTATCCTGTGGGCGGTGCTGCAGATCAGCAAGAACGGCCGTTCGTGTTGGAGCATGCTTCGGTAAGGCAGAAAAGGAGAAAAAATAGAACATTTTTGGGAAGAGGGTGCTGCGGCACTCTTTTTTCGTTATGGACGGGTAGAGTGCAAAAAAGCGTACATTTTGTAAACTAAACATAGCAATTTTGCAACAATTTGACGATTTTCAGGAAAAAGTTTGCACAATTCGAAAAGATTTCGTATATTTGCCGCCTAAATTGTCTAAATAGCGGAAAAATATAACAATTTGTATATTTGTATTAATTAACTAAATGTTTAACAAACAATTTTAAAGCTTATGAGAACTTTTACTCAAAAGATGGCATGTTTGCTGATGGTGCTTTTGTGCTGTGCAAACGTGCAATTGAAAGCGGAAGAATTGACGGTGCACGACGGAACGGCGACCAACTCGTATGTTCCTGTGTATGGTTCGTATGTGGATGAAAATCAGCATACGCAGTTCATTCTTTTGGCTGACGATTTGAATGGCTTAGTAGGAGGAACAATTACCTCCCTAAAGTTCTACAGCTCAACGGAAAGCTCAGTGGGTAGTTCTGCTGACTATTCATGGACAGGAAATGTATTTACTGTCAGCATGATGACAACAGACGCTTCCCTGGGTAGTTCATTTATGGACATAACCGGAGCTGAGGCAGTCTTTTCCGGAGAATTGAGCGTGAGCAATTATGAGATGGTGATTGAGCTGACTACACCTTTCGTGTACACCGGTGATAACCTTCTTTTTGATTTTGCTGAAACGACAACTGCCGGTTTTAGGAATGTTGAATTCTTGGGTGAAGCTACGGGAAATGCTGTGTATTTCAGCGGCTCGTCATGGGGTTCTGTAACTGCTCAAACTTTCAGTCCGAAAGTGACGTTTGAGTACACACCGGCCGGTGGTTCGACCTGTGATCGTCCGACCGGCTTGACAATTACCGACCTCAGTGCGCATTCCGTTTCCCTGACTTGGGAAGGCGGAAGCGGCACGTATGATGTGGGTTACAAAGGCCCGGGTGATAGCGATTACACGTTCTATGAGCGTAACACTACGGCAACGAGTCACACCTTTACCGGTTTGACACCGAACGCTTCTTACAGCTTTGCGGTGAAGAGCAAATGTGCGGAAGGTGAGAGTCAGCTGAAAACGGTAAGTGTAAAAACGGCGATTGCTATTCCGTACGAAGAGAACTTCGATGCTCTTTCGGCTATGCCGAGTGATTGGAAACAGTACACCGGCCTGTTAGCGGACGTACTGAGCGGTTCGGCAAGTCTTGTTTCTGCTACTTACGGCTGGTCTTTCTTGTCTGGTACCACGGGTGTGTTTGAGAGCAAGCATATTTATACCAACATTTATGGTACAAGCAGAAAGAACTGGCTGGTACTTCCGTCTATCAACATGGAAGGCAATGCCGTCCTGACTTTCAATGTAGCGTTGTCGGGCAGCAGTTCCAGCAGTACGGATCCTGCTACCACGGGTACGGATGATAAGTTCGCCGTATTGGTTTCCACGGATGAAGGAGCTACTTGGACAGTTCTTCGCCAGTGGGACAATTCCGGAGCGGCGACGTCGAGTGTATACAACGATATTCCCAAGGATGGCGAAGAGGTAACTATTGACCTGAGTGTCTATGGTGCCGCTAATGCTAACGTGCTGATTGCTTTCTACGGAGAGTCCACCGCATCGAATGCCGATAACTACCTCCATATCGATGATGTAGTAATCGACTTCGGTCGTTCTTGCTCCAAACCGACCGGTTTGAAGGAAGTGGCTGGAAAGGCCACGAAGAGTTCCGTACAGATTGCATGGGATGAAGATGCCAATGCAGCCGCATGGAAAGTGCAGTACAAGAAGAGCGCTGATACGGATTGGATTACCGTTGATGCCAATGTGAATCCGTTCTCCATTGAGGGTCTGGAGGCTTATACAGATTATAATGTTCGTGTAGCCGCGCTCTGCGACGCTACGGATGAGACTTCTCTGACCCGTTATTGCAAAGAGATCACGGTGAAGACCGCTGCAGGCGTTCCGTATCATGAGGGCTTCAACCATAACAGTGTTCCTTCCGATTGGAAACGTTATGATATATCTTTGGATGCAGTAGTGAATGGCGGTGAAGAGTTGGTTGCAGCTACTTCCGGTTGGTCGGAAGGATCGAAGAACAGTATCTTCCCGGATTCGACCAATCACCTCTATCTGAATACCGCTGGCGCTGAATGCCATAAGTGGATCGTTAGTCCGTCGATCGAGATGGAAGACGGTTATGAATTGAGCTTCGACCTCGCGCTGACGAAATCGGCCGGTGGTGCCGTAGAGGCCGGTGACCAGGAAAACGATATGTTTGCTGTCCTTGTCTTCGACGGTGAGGATTGGAATATCGCTGCTCAATGGACCAACACCGGTGCCGGCTATGTATACGATGAGATCAATGCAACGGCTAACGGCCAGGTTATCAAGATCGATCTGAGTTCGTATGAGAACAAGAATGTGCAGATCGCTTTCTACGGTGAGTCCACCGATGCAGATAGCGACAACAACCTGCATATCAGCAACGTTTCGATTGCTGAGATTCCGGATTGCGCTCCGGCATTGAGTCTGAGTATCGATGATATCAGCGTTACCTCTGCAACGGCACAATGGACAGCACAGGAAGAAGGTGGCGAATGGGCATACGGTTTTGTAGCTAATCCGGCTGCTGACTTTGCTCCGGCTGCTACGGACTACCTGGATACCATTGCGCTGAAGGTATTTGCAATGAGCGAATTGGCGGCTAATACAGAGTATGCCTTCTTCGTTCGTCATATCTGCGATGGCGATGCTGCCAGTGATCCGCTGGTAAGAACCTTCAAGACTTACCCTGCACCGAAGACGATTCCTTGGACGGAGAACTTCAATGCAGCCGGTTTCCCGGAGTTCTGGGATAATACGGAAGGAACTTCTACTTCTTCTTATAGATGGAATAAATATGTTGTGGCTACGGGTGATTCCTGTATGCGTTTCGATTCGTACAGCAACTCGAGTGGAAACACCAGCTTCTTGGCTACTCCGCGTATTGACCTTTCTGTAGCTGCTATCCTTTCTTTCGACTGGAAGAACCCTGCCGGTGGTGCAGGTGAAGTGCTGATTTCGACCGATAACGGTGTAACGAAGACTACCTTGCTGACCAGCGGTTTGACCGGTGTATCGGATTGGACGAACTTCGAGATTAACCTCTCGGCTTACCAGGGTCAGATTGTAACGCTCTACTTCAAGGGAACGAGTAACTATGGAAACGGCGATGCATATCTGTATCTGGATAATGTGAAGATCGACGTAGCTCCGGATTGTATCAAACCGAGTGGCTTGGAGATTTCTTCAATCGGTTCTGAGTCAGCCATGGCTACTTGGACCGATGATAACGACGGTTACACCTGGGTATATGCATGTCTGCCTGCTACGGAGGCTGAGCCTGCCGGAGAAGCGATGGCACCGGTAACTCAGAACTCGTTGATAATCGGAGATCTGACCGAGAAGACTAATTATGTCTTCTATCTGCGCAAGCAGTGTGGCGAAGGCTTCAGTGCAAGTGTTAGTGCTGCCTTCCAGACGAAATGTGGCGCAGTCGAGGTTGGAGATGGTTACACAGAAGGCTTTGAGGATTATGAAGGAACAACCTACAGCGCGAATGGTGTTGCTCCGGATTGCTGGGATGTGGAAGCTGATGCAAGCACCAAACCGCACGTAATTGGTTCCGGATCGTACTACTATGTACATGAAGGAACGAAGGCACTCACCTTCTATGGTAAAGGTAACTGCTATGCAGCAATGCCTGCGTTCGTAGAAGAGATAAATACCTTGCAGATTAAATTCTGGATGAGGGTAGAGAATACTTCGTATGGTACGTTGACCCTGGGTTATATCACCGATGAAGATCCGGGTGACTTCAGTACCTTCCAATCGATAGCAACTTTCCAAAATAGTGGAAGCATGGCGCAACGCGAAAGAGCGTTGAACGATGTTTCTTCGGATGCATATCGTTTGGCATTCCGCTGGAATTACAGTGGTCAGTATAGTTGCTGTATTGATGACATTGAGATTACGCCGCTTCCGTCTTGTATGAAGCCGACGGATCTGGCGGTTGTTGACGGAAGCATCACGACCACTTCGGTACAGCTGAGCTGGACGCAAGGTTTGAATGAGACCGCATGGTCTGTTCAATACAAGAAGCAGTCAGAAGAAGAATGGGAGACGATTGCAGACGCAACGAATCCGTTCACGCTTGACGGCTTGGATCCGGCTACGGTTTATGAAGTGAAGGTAGCTTCGCAATGCGAAGAGGAGGAGATCTCTGACTACAGCGATTCCATCATTTTCGTTACCGAATGTGAGGCTATTACGCTTGCAGAGCTTCCGTTCAAGGAGGGCTTTGACAGTATCGCCGGTGCAACGAGCAGTCATGTAATGCCGCTCTGCTGGATCGCTATTAATACCTGCACGTATTCGTCCTATAAGTATTATCCGACGGTATATAGCTCTGCAAGTTATGCCAACACTCCGGATAACTCGCTGCGTTTCTATTCGGCATATAGCACGTCTACGGACTATGATCCGCAAGATCAGTATGCTATTCTGCCGGAGATCGATGCTACCATCAGCGATCTGCGTATCAAACTGAACGCTCGTAAGTACAGTTCTTCGTATAATGCAGACTTCACCATCGGTGTGATGACGGATGCAAGCGATACCTCTACCTTCGTAGCGGTTGCTACTCTGTCTCCTGCTTCGGAGGCTTACCAGGCATTCGTTGTTCCGTTCGACACGTGCACAGGTGAAGGCAAGTTCATTGCGATTAAATTTGCTGCCGCTACTTCCGTTCAGACTTCTCGTTATGTACATATCGACGATATCGTAGTAGAAGAGATCCCGAGTTGCTTGGAGGTAAGTGCTTTGGCTGTTCTGGATACAACCATCACGATTAACTCTGCTGAGGTTCGTTGGACGGCAGGTGGTGCTGAAACCGCATGGCTCGTTCAATATAAGAAAGCGGCTGACGAAGAGTGGACGGAAATCGAAGCACTGAACGACACCGTTCTGCTGAGCGGTTTGGTTGCTGCTACGAAGTACGAAGTACGCGTGGCTGCTAAGTGTAGCGACACGGAGGTATCTCCGTTCTGCGATGCAATCAGCTTCTATTCCGCTTGCGATGTTTATACGATGCCGTTCGTGGAGAACTTCAATGATCTGACCGCAGGTATTCCTATCTGCTGGGACAATGAAGAAGGAACGATCACGACTGCAAGTTACAAGTGGAACTCCTATGAGACCGGTCACGAAGGCAAGGGTCTGCGTTTCAACTCCTATAGCGCAACTGAAGATCTGACAAACTACCTCAAGACTCCGGTTATTACGGTTAACGAAGCTGCTGTTCTCTCGTTCTGGTTCAAGAACCCGACGGGTGGTGATTTCTCGATCTTCTATTCGGTAGATGGTAATGAAAACGACACCTTGGCGGAAGGCCTGACGGCTGTAAGCGCATGGACGCTGAAAGAAATCATCTTGCCGGATAGTTGCGTTGGTCGCAACATCGAGGTGATCTTCAAGGGTACCAGTAACTATGGTAGCGGCGATGCATACATCTATCTGGATGACGTGAAGATCGACGCTGTTCCTGCATGTCTCAAACCGGAAGGTTTGGCTTTATCCAATATTGCAAACCACTCTGTTCAGTTGAGCTGGACGGCTCAGAACGAAGAGACCGCATGGTCTGTTCAATACAAGAAGCAGGGTGAGGAAGAGTGGACGACTGTTCCTGCCGATGCGAATCCGTTCGTATTGGAAGGCCTGGCTGCTGCTGCGGCTTACGATGTACAGGTAGCTGCTCAGTGCGGCGAGGCTGTTTCCGAATATACGCAACCGATCAGCTTCATTACGGAGTGTGATGTAATGACCGAATTCCCGTATGAGCAGAACTTCGACGGTATAACCGGTTCTACCAATACACATGTACTGCCGATCTGCTGGGATTACATCAATGCATGCACCTACTCGTCGTATAAGATTTATCCGACGGTTTATAACTCTTCGACGTATAATAACTCTACGCCTAACGCATTGCGTTTCTATTCCTACAATGACGAGGATTACGATCCGCAAGATCAGTATGCTATTCTTCCGGAGATGGAAGGTGTAAGCGGTTTGCGTATGAAGTTCAACGCACGTGCTTATTCTACTTCGTCGTCGTACTTTAGTTATGATGCAGCGTTCACTGTAGGTGTGATGAGTGATCCGGCGGATGCTTCGACGTTCGTGGCTGTGAAGGCCTTTAACCCGGCTACCACCACGTACGAGCCGTTCGTAGTGGCATTCAACACCTATGCCGGCGAAGGCAAGTATATCGCTATTAAGATGGCTGCTGCTGACGGTAACGTAGATGCACGCGGCTTCTTCATCGACGATTTACGCGTAGAGGAATTGCCGAACTGCTTGGAGCCGGAGGATGCTGCGGTTGCTTACAACGGCGGTGACTCGGTAATCATCAGCTGGACTTCGGATGCTGCGGCATGGAATATCGATGTAAACGGTACACTCGTTCCGGCTACAACGAATCCGTTCACGCTCAAAGAGCTCTCTTATGCAACGGAATACACCGTGAAGGTACAAGCTGTTTGCGGTGAAGAAGTAAGCGAATGGTCGAACGAGGTAAGCTTCTCAACCGACCTCTGCGCAACGGAGAACCAGCAATCTATCAGTTATAGTTTGGCTGACTCCTATGGTGACGGATGGAATGGTAATGCAGCTCTCAAGGTGGTTCATGTAGCAACATCTATTGAAGTGGCAAAACTGATGCTCTCCAGCGGTTCTTCTTTGAACGGCACGTTAAACTTGTGCTGCGGCGAGCAATATAAGTTCGTTTGGGTAGCAGGTGGTACCTACGATTACGAGTGCAGCTTTGTTATTAAAGATTTGAGCGGTGCGACGATTTTGTCGCAATCCGATCCGGATGCCGGTGATCTGTTAACCTACACGATGGTATGCCCGGCTTGTATGCAGCCGACTGACCTCGTTGTATCGGATATCACTCCTGTAACCGCTTCCGTTCAATGGACGCCGGGTAAGGCAGACCAGACGGTATGGCAGATCGCTTACGATACCTTGGTATCGAACCAGCCGGATACCTTACCGACCTTCACGGAAGTAACCGCTGCGGCTTATGCATTAGGAGCACTCCTTCCGGAGCACACCTATCATATTTACGTGCGTGCGAACTGCGGTGAGGAAGACGGTGTCAGTGATTGGAGCCATGTAAGCTTCGCTTCGGCAAGTCTTTGCCAGAAGCCGGATGGTTTGGAAGCTAAGGATATCACGGTTAATGCTGCTGCTATCCATTGGACGACCTACGGTCAGACCGGTTTCAACCTCCGTTACGGTACCGACGGTACGAATTGGACGGTAGTTGAAAACGCTGCTATGCCGTATACGATTTCCGGTTTGGATGCTTCCACCTCTTATAAGGTACAGGTACAAGCTGCTTGTGCGGCAGAGGAAGAGAACTCCTGGTCTGCTACCTATACGTTCAAGACCAATTACGGTATTCCGTTCGAAGAGAAGTTCAACGCTACCTCTATCCCGTCTGACTGGACGCAAGCGAAGGGTCTGATGTCCGATATCTTGACAGGTGGAGAATTTACGACCGGTGCGGTATGGTTCTTCGGTACATCCAATAGTGTATTCGACAGCCACGCGCGTATTAATATCTACGGTACGGATCGTATGCACTGGTTGATGACTCCGAATGTATTCATTCAGGGTAATGTTCAACTGACCTTCGATCTGGCGTTGACCAAATATAGCGGTAACTTGGCAGAAATTACCAAGACCCTTGGTGAGGATGATAAGTTCGCTGTTCTGGCTTCTACGGATAATGGTGAGTCTTGGACGATCCTCCGTGAATGGAACAATACTGGTTCTGAGTATGTTTACAACGACATCGCTTGCAGCGCTACCGGTGAACAAGTTATCATCAACCTCAGTGCATACGATGGCCAATATGTGAAAATTGCTTTCTATGGTGAATCTACTGTTAGTGAAACCAATAGTGATAACAACCTCCACATTGACAACGTATCGATTGATATCGTTCCGACTTGCTTGAAGCCGTCTAACCTTGCTGCCGATGACATTAAGGCACACTCGGCTCAGTTAAGCTGGACGAATGGTGAGGAAGGTCAGACTGCATGGCAGATCGTTTATGACACCCTGCCGACGAACAAACCGGATACCTTGCCGATTATCAATGTAAGCGAGAATCCGTATGTATTGGGCGGCCTCGATCCGGAGACACGTTACTACGTATATGTTCGTGCTAACTGCGGTGCTGAAGACGGTGTAAGCCGTTGGGCTGATGGTATTTACTTCACCACCACTATTGCATGTCCTGCTCCGACGGGTCTGGCTGCACAGCTGACCGCCGGTGACGGTTCTATTGCAACCCTCACATGGAACGCAGGTGAAGCACAGGCATGGCAACTTGAGTACAGTATCAACAGCGACATGACGGATTCGCTTGTACTGAATGTTACCGAGCCGGTAGCTAACCTGACCGGTTTGACGGCTGAGGCTACGTACTACGCTCGCGTGAAAGCTGACTGCGGTGAGTTGGACGGCGAGAGCGTATACAGCGCTGTCATCTCCTTCACTCCGTCGGATAAGTACGAGTTGGTACTCAATGACGGTGCTACTACGAATAATTTCGTACCTATCTATGGTATGTATGTAAATGAAAGTACCCGTAGCCAGTTCATCATTCCGGAGGCTCAACTCGAGTCTATCGAATGGGATTCGATTACGGCATTGACCTTCTACGGTGAGTTTGCAAGCACCTCCAAAACAACTTGGGGTGATGCAGAATGGGAAGTTTACGTGACGGAAGCTCCGGAAACTACGATGAGTGCACTCGTTGATTGGAACGCAATGACCCAAGTCAAAGCCGCTGCTAAGCTGGCGCTGGTGGATGGCGAGATGGTTGTTGCCTTTGACGAACCGTATCAATATCAGGGCGGTAACCTGATGATTGGTATCTATCAGACGACCAATGGTGAATGGGCTAATGTGAACTGGCTCGGTGTAAGCGCTAACGGTGCATCCTTCGGTGGTTATGGTAATGCTGTATCGCAGAAGAACTTCTTGCCGAAGATGACGTTAACCTACGTACCGGGTGTTGCTCCTGCATGTCCGAATCCGAAGCAACTGGCTGTATCGAACATCACCGATAGTGAAGCTACCTTCTCTTGGAAGGCATTCGCAGGCGCTAACTGGGAGTACGCACTCGTAGAGGGTGCTGCTGCTCCGGAGTCCTTCGAGCAAACCGACCTGAACAGCATCACGATCGATGAACTGGCAGAGGCTACTCAGTACACGTTCTACCTCCGTCGTGCATGCGGTGATGGTAACAGCGAGATGATTCATGTTGCCTTCACCACCGATATCCACGTTGCGGCTATTCCGTTCAACGATGACTTCGAGGGCGCTAACTACTGGAAGTTCGTTGCTGACGGCCAGACAAACGCTTGGATCGTAGGTAACGCTGTTTCGAACGGCGGTGAGAAAGCGATGTATGTATCGAACAACGGTAATGACTACGCATACAACTCCGAGGAGTCATCTGCATCCTTCGCTACCGTTCTGCTCCACTTCGAGACGACCGGCGATTATACGATCGACTACGACTGGAAGGGCGACGGCGACTACGATGACGACGATGTATATGACTTCATGCGTGTAGGTCTTATTCCTGCTGCGGCTACTGTCACAGCCGGTATGCCGACCTTGCCGGAAGAGTTTATCGCGCTCGATAACGGTGAGCTCTACGGTCAGACTGAATGGCAGCACGTTCGCCTGGTATTCCAAGTAGAGGCTGCCGGTGACTACAAGCTCTTGGTTGCATGGATCAACGATGAGGAAGGTGGTGAAACACCGGGTGCTATCGATAATATCGCTATCATCAGCGGTGACGCTATCACCGGCATCGAAGGCAATGCAGGCTTCGAGAACAAGGCCGTTAAGTTCATCCAAAACGATCATGTTTACATCCTTATCAATGGTGTCATCTATGATGTAACCGGACGTAAGGTAGGTGTAAAATAAGAGATTGGTAAAATAGGCAAAAAAGGCTGCTTCGGCGGCCTTTTTTGTTGTATAAATGTCAAAAAATAGCTATTTTTGCAAGCAAATTCGCATTTTTTTTACCATTTTCTTGCGTATTTGAGATTTTTTTTGTAATTTTGCCGCCCGATTGTAATTATTTATAACAATAAGGTATTGAAACGGTATATTCTCATAGTATGTAGCATACTCTTGTGCGTCAGTGCGAGCGCGTTCACGCGTCTGACGAATGAGACCTATCATTTTGTGTCCTTGCACGGTGATTTGGGCTATTCGATGCTCCTGCATTCAATCCAGGGTCAGACGCCTGCTTCGGGTTTGAATACGAATATCGGTGTCGATTACCGTCTTAATCATAATAATTTCCTTTTCTCTGTAGGTGTAGAAGGCATGTATGCCTTGAATGCCAATAAGTTGGACAAGTTAGACGTATCGATCCCGATGATGGATACGGAGGGTGACTTGTTCGATATGCATGTGCTCGTCGATAAATCGAAGGATATGAGTCATATGGTGAATCTCAATATCCCCTTGTTGGTCGGCGGTGAATGGGGACGGTTCTATTTCCTGGTCGGACCGAAAGTGTCCCTGAACCTGTATGGTTCCACTTCTTCTACGGCCCAGGTAACAACCTACGGAGAGTACGACCGCTACTACGATGATTTCTATGACATGCCGAACCATCAGTTCGTGACGGGTCAGCAGATGAGCAGCGCCAACATCCCCTTGAAATGGAACATGAACGTGCTGGCGCACCTGGAGATAGGCGGTCGTATCAACCATATGTATAAGAACAAGCAGTTCCATCTGCATCCGGACCGGGTACGTATGTACTTAGCCGGATATGTGGATTTCGGTCTGCTGAATATCCATCATACGAGTGGCGGTGCACCGCTCTTCGAATACCGGGAGACGGATCAGGGCGTTCAGTTCTACATCCAGCCGCTGTTAGTCAGCAGCATGTCCGACAACGCGGTGTTCCGGAATCTCAATTTCGGCATCAAATATACGATTGCATTTGAACTGCCGCAACACGGCAAGTCGTTCATATACGATTATAAGAAGAATGAACCGTTTAAACGGGGAGGAAACCAAGGTATAAAACATTAGGCACATGAAACGAATCATCTATATCATTCTGTTGGCAATGGGAATGGCTACCGTCGCTCCGATGGTATCCTTAGTAGATAACCGTGTAGCAGCGGTGTATGCCGTTGATGACAAGGCGAAGGCCAAAGCGAAGGCGCAAAAGGAGAAAGAGAAAGCCAAAGCGCAGAAGGAGAAAGAAAAAGCGAAAGCAGCGGCGGCTAAGGAGAAGGAAAAAGCCAAGGCGGCTGCGGCGAAAGATAAAGCGAAAGCACAGGCAGCGAAGGAGAAGGAAAAGGCCAAAGCGGCTGCTGCTAAACAGAAAGAGAAAGCCAAAGCACAGGCGGCTAAAGCGAAAGCGAAGTCGTCTAACAAGCAGCTGGCTTCCAAACCGGCCGTGAAAGAAGATCCGAACTTGAGTGCAGCGGAAGAGAAAGCGCAGTACATGAAGCAGGTGGAGGCGATCGACAAGGCTAACGCCCGTGCCGAAGCGTATAACAACCGCGATATCGCACATCGCCTGGGTTTCTGGGGTATGGTAGGTTATTCGAACCTCTTTACCTCCGGTATCAAGTATGTGCCGGCGGCTAACAGCAGTGTTAATCCCGAAGGATTCATCAATAAGGATAACGGCTTTGTAGGCGGTGGTGCCGGACTGGGTTATCAGTTGCGTTACAAGCAATTCCTCATGACCGTAGGTGCCGAGTTCACGTTCTATAACTCCGTCATGGGCGTTACCAACCAGCCCGACGGTACCTTTGCGCTCCAGTACGGCATGGAACCCTATGCCAACACGATGATCTATCATTATGACTTCAGCAAACTGAACGATAAGATGATCGGCGGTTTTGTACAGGTACCGCTCTTGTTCGGTATGGAGCTCAAGAACATCCCGCTCTTCTGGCAGGCCGGTGTGAAAGCCGGATTGGGCATCATGAACCAATCGACGATCAGCGGTACGTTCTCCACCTCTATCGAGGATAAGGAACTGATCAGCGGTCTGACGGATATGTATGTGCATACGCTCGTAACCGACCGTGAGATAGCGCCGGTACAGACCAAGATGAACTTCGGTCTCAACGTAGCCGCTTCGGCGGAGATCGGTGTGAACTTCGACCAATGGCTCTCGTCTGCCGCTAAGTTGCGTCTGTCCGTCTTCGCTGACTACGGCGTGATGAATGTGCAGAACTACAGCCCGTTAGCCGGTGCAACGGATATCCCGACCCAGATGATGACGGATCCCAATCCGCTCAATTTCCCTACCAACTCGGCGATGACCACGACTTCGGCTGCGGATGCCAAAGTGAATCCGTTCTTAGTAGGTGCAAAGATCGCTTTGTGGTTCGATCTGCCGCGTCATAACAAGCCGACGAAGGACTATCCGAAGAAACCGAATCCGCGTATGGGTGTGCAAATGACCGACTATGCGTCGAACAGCACGCTGAGCGGTGTATCCGTCGAGATCACCAGTGTGGAGACGGGTAAGACCCAGAAGAAGAACACCAACAAGCAGGGTATTATTCAAGGCCGTATGGCTCCGGGTCAATATATCGTTTCCGCAACCAAGAACGGTTATTATCCTTCGGATACGATCCTCCAGACCGTGGAAGAGTTCACGTTCGACACCCTGCATATCCGGTTGGAGCGCATCCCGGCACCGATCGTTTATACGCTGTGTATGAACGTGTATGACGAGCAGACACGGGAACCGATCGAGGCTGCTGTCCGTCTGACGAATGCCAGCGATACCGTCGTGCTGTATGCCGCACAGAGTTCGGATGACGGATTCATCGAGACGCCGCTCACCGAAGGCGATTATATTGCCCACCTGAATGCAGCCGGTTACATGCCGAAGGACGAGACGATCCATTTCGTACGGGATACCGTCGATATCTATATGCAGCATATCAAGGAAGGTATTAAAGTGAAGATCGAGAACCTCTTCTTTGCTACCAACAAGACCTATATCCTGCCGCAATCCGAACAGGCGATGTCCGACTTGGCTGAGTTCCTGTTAGAGAACCCGACGGTAACGATCCATATTACCGGTCACACCGATGCGGTAGGTACGGATGAAGCGAACCAGATCTTGTCCGAAGGTCGTGCCAACGCGGTACGCCAGAACCTCATCGACCGCGGCGTCGCTCCCGAGCGTATGACTGCAGAAGGTAAGGGTGAGAAAGAACCGGTAGCAGATAACGATACCGATGAAGGTCGTCAGTTGAACCGTCGTGTGGAGTTTGTCATCACCGGAACGGACGGAGAAGATATTGAACAGATTTACTAAAAGTTAAAGGCTAAAAGCTAAAGGCTAATAGCTAAAAGCTAAAGGTTATTATGAGGAAGATCCTCTACATAGGAATACTGTTAATAATGAGTATGGCGGCATGGGCGCAACAGGGAACGACTGTGGCGACCGGCTTGCCGTATGAGTGCAGTTTTGAGGAGAGTGAGAACCTGAGTTGCTGGAATATACATCTGTCGAACACCACGGATCAGTGGATCTTCGGTTCGGCGGTGCATAGCGAAGGCCGTCGGTCTATGTATATCTCCAAAGATGGCACGGATCCGAATTACGGAAAGAATCCGAATGTGTCGGTAGCGATGCTGCGGTATAAGTTTCCCACTGCTTCGAATACGCAGAAATACGATGTCAGTTTTGACTGGAAGGGTGTCGGTGATACCGCTACATCCAAACTGTACGTCATGGTTTGCCGTGAGCAGGACCTGACTGCAAACGGTAACTATAATCTCAATGCCATCCTGAGTGCTCCTAACGGCCGTCTTTCCAACGGACAGGTAGGTGCTTGCCAGTCCTTGGGCGAGAACAACGAGAAGTTCATCTGCGGCAGTGAGACCTGGCAGAATGTATCGCTTTCCAATGTGGTGAGCGTCAATGCGGCTAACTCATCGAAGAACTTTGCGTTCCTCTTTATCTGGGTGAATAGCAACACGAAGGACTCGATAGCGAACACGAGTATCGCCATCGATAACTTCCAGATCAACTCAGCCGCCATCAAGAAGCCGGAGAATGTGATCGTTTATCCGCATTGCGAGGACTCGACGCTGATCGTCACCTGGGAGACTTCCGGTGCAGCCAATGAGTTTGATATCCAGTACCGCAAGACCGGTGAGACCGCTTGGGCACACGGTGTCCGTGGTATCACGGAGGGTCCGGAAGGTTTCAGCCGGGAAGACGGAACGAAGTGCTCCTATGCGCTGAAGAATATATTGGAAGGCAGTTATGACGTGCGTATTCGCAGTGCGTATTACGATCAAGAGACCAGTCAGACCTTGCATTCGAACTATGTCTATGAGTCAAGGATCCTGGTGTACTGTCCGGAGAACCACTGCGTGAACTACGTGGACTTGTACGGACCGAACGTGCTGTGTACCTACGGTATGAACCCGGCTGCATCGCCAGGTCAGACGCCGTATGACAATATCGGTGTGGTGGATTTCGGTCCCGATGCCATTGAGAGTAGGCATACCCTGCATGTCGATCCGACGGAGTATGACCCCAGAACGGATAGCCTGTTAAAGACCGTGCCGGACGGTGCGCTGGCATCGGTGCGTTTGGGTAACTGGTATTACATGGGTGAAGCCGAATCCATCACCTATGATATCACCGTCGATACCGTCAGCCAGGGTATCCTCATCGTGAAGTATGCGATCGTGTTTGAAAATCCTCCCGGCCACGATGACGAAGGTCAGCCGCGGTTTAACCTGGAGGTGCTGGATCAGAACGGAAACATGATCGACCAGACTTGCGGTCATGCCGAGTTTACCTACGAGAGCGGTGTGGCGGCCGGATGGAATACCACTCGCGACGGAAGTGCCGCATGGAAAGACTGGACCACGATCGGTGTGAACCTCATGCCGTACCACGGCCAGACGATCAAAGTGCGTTTCACTACCATGGACTGCGGTTGGAGCGGTCACTACGCTTATGCGTACTTTACACTCGATTGCGCTAACGCCCATATCGAGACGGAGAACTGTGGTAATGATGCCCAGGTCACCTGTATCGCTCCCGAAGGATTCGCTTATTATTGGTATAAGAACGATGATATCAATGATCCGGCGGAGGGTGATCCCTACAGCCAGACCCTGATCGTTGATGCGACGAGAACCAAATATACCTGCCGGGTAAGCTTTGTTGAGGAACCGGATTGCTACTTCGAGATTAGTACTACCTCCGAACCTCGTTTCCCGGTACCGGAATATACGTATGAGAACCAGTTCGGTGACTGCCAGAGCAGGTTGAAGTTCACCAACAGTTCCCACGTCATGAATAAGTTTGACGGATACGAGAACCATACGTCGGAACCCTGTAATGAGAGTTTCTGGTCCTTCCGCAGTCTGACGACGGGACAGGTACGTACGACCTCTGCTACCAACCCGACCTATGTCTGCCGGTCGGAAGGCGACTCGGTGGAAGTGACGATAACCACCTATATCGGTGCCAACAACTCTTGCGACAGTACCCGTGTGGATACGATCGTGGTGCCGAACATCATTCCTCGGGATACGGTGTTCCGGGTAAGAACCTGCGCCGAGGAACCGGTTAAGTTTGACGGTAAGTGGTTCAACGAAGATACGGTCTATGTGGGTGTGTTCACCAATTTTGCAGGCTGTGACTCCACCTCGACTTTGGATCTGCGCTTGTTCTCGAAGGCGGAGGATGTATATATCCATGACTCGATCTGTTCCGATCAGTCGGTGACGATCAACGGCGTGAAGTATAACCAGCCGCTGGATAACTACCTGATCATGATGAAGACGATCCATGACTGCGACAGTGCGATCTATCTCACCTTGACGGTGAACGAGCGTATCAAGGCGAATGTGGATACGGTGCCGTTCATCTGCGCCGATGACGAGCAGATGTTCCTTACCTTCGACATCACCGCCGGGGTCTATGATAGTTTGCGAATCCGCTTTAACACGCCTACCTTACGGGATACGATGATCTATACGCCAAACTTGGCGGAGGTGGCGATCCCGTATCCGGATACGATCACGCCGGGTGTATATCAGGCGGAGATCACGTTCTATCAGTTCTGCTGCGGTCCGTACACCCAGATCCGGGATATCGAGATCCGGTACCGCAGTTCGATCGTGGAGCAGAAATGGAACGATGTGCTTACTGTTCTCAGTCCTAAGTATAACGGCGGGTTTGAGTTCACGGCTTTCCAGTGGTACAAGGATGACCAACCTTTGCTCGGAGAGACCCATTCGTATCTGTACCAACCGCTGGATGAGAACTCCACCTATTATGTGGAACTGACGCGTGCAGACGGCCTGGTGATGACGACCTGTCCGATCCAACCCGTTTATCATCCGCAGCAGTCGGAATATCCGACGATAGTGCCGGCAGGACAACATCTGCCGATCTATATGGAGCAACCCACCACGATTTGGTATTACACCATCTCGGGTCAGTTATATACCTCTTTCGGTCTGCCGCAGGGTTATACCACGCTGCCGACACCGGATCAGAAAGGTGCGTTTATCATCAAGGCAGTGAATGCGCAGGGTGAGACGCAAGCGCAAGTAATGATTGTTGAATAATTTAGAAAGACTATGCATATGAAACGATTCGTCCAAGTAATGATGGTGCTGGCGCTGGCATACATGATGCCGGTGCAGGCGGAGACGAAATACTCGTGTAACTTCGAAGACTCGATTGCCCGCAATCGTTGGGTTGTTAATCCGACTGCCAACGCGAGTGTATATAACCAGCTGGCTAACAAATGGTATATCGGAGAACCGGGTAATAATGACCGTAACGGTCATTATGGACTGTATGTGTCCGGTGACGGCGGGCAGACAACGAATTACCAGAACAAAGGTTGCTGGGTGTTTGCCTATGATACGCTGACCCTGGATCCGATCTCGGGAGATTACTATCTGATCTTCGACTACTGCGTGCTGGCGAATGTGGCCAGTAAGTTCGACGGTCTGTATGCGTTCTGGATTCCGATGACGGATCCAGATGACGGCGTAACCCCGACGAGGGTACTTTCCGTTCCCACATCGTCCGGTTCCATTCCCACCAAACCGACTAACTATCCGGACTATGTGATTAAACTGGAACCGACGGCGGGTATGAACTATCTGAACGGAACGATGACCTGGAAACAGTGCGCAGTGAAGATCAGCGGCTCCAAGTGCGACGGAACGCCGCATTACCTGGCTTTCGCCTGGGCGAACGGTGGAAACACCCCGCAACCTCCTGCAGCGATGGTAGATAACATCATCATCACGGATAGCGAACCTTGTGCCGCACCGACGAACCTGCAGGTGACGCCGAACGGAACGACGGTGATGCTGTCCTGGCAAGGTACGGCTGCGCAGTATGAAGTCAGTGCCTATTCCTATGACGCAGATATGTGGTCCGGTCCGAAGATCGTAACGGGTAATCAGACTAATTTTAGCAACCTGCCGATCGGTGAGACCGACTTTATCGTACGTGCCAAATGTGACGATGATTACTATAGTCTCAAGACGATCGTGTCGAAGTTGATCTACTATCCGGACCAATTGTGCGTGGATTATCTGAACTTGAACAATGCCGTTTGTTATGTCAATAACTCCGATCCGCAAAACACCTTGCTGTTTAACGATTTCAAGCAGGTTTCCCCTGTCGATATGGGGCCGTCGAACATCGCCAGCCGTCACGTGGTGCATTTCGACCGCACGGAAACGGAACCGCGTACCGGTGGTTTGGCTCGTACGGTGCCCGAAGGAGAGTTGGCTTCTGTCCGTCTCGGTAACTGGGATTCCGGTGATCAGGCGGAGCGGATTGAGTTCTCTTTTGACGTCGATACGATCAAGTATCCGGTGCTGCTGCTTAAGTACATGCCTATTCTGGAAGCGCCGGGTCATGACGATCACGAGAACCCACGATTCAAACTCGATATCCTCATCAACGGTCAGTCGATCGGTGAGTGCGGTCAGGCGGACTTCAACGCGAATGACGTGATGAACGGGAATCAGTTGAAACCCTCTGCAGTGGCACAAGGATGGCACATCACGCCCAAAGAGGTCTCCCAGACCTCCGATGACGTGGTATGGAAAGAGTGGACAACGGTCGGTGTGAACCTGCGTAACAAAGCCTATGCAGGCAAGACCCTGACGGCGCGTCTGACAACCCATGACTGTACTTTCTCTGTGCATTCGGGATATGCCTATTTCACGCTCGGTTGTTCGGACGGTAAACTGAAAGGCATGAAGTGCGGTGAGATCAACCCGACCTTTGTCGCACCGGACGGATTTGAATACCGCTGGGCGTATGCGTATAACGAGCGTTATCGTAAAGCAGACGGATCGTTACCCGAGCGTTATGTCTTAGGTCGCGGCCAGGAGTACGACGCCGGTATGCACGATGACAGCCTCTATGTAGTCGATTGTATGTTCGTGCAGGACAGTACCTGTTTCTTCTCCCTCTATGCTTCCACTTTGGCTACCAACCCGATCTCGATCATCGGCAAGCCGAAGATCATCATGAATTGCCGCGAGAACACCTATAAGGTGAAACTTGACGGTTCCCGTTCCTGGGTACAGGAGATCGACCACGTGACGGGTGATACGCTCGTCAGCAAGAAATACAAGATCGAGAGTTATGAGTGGAATATAGAAGGTCTGGATTACGGTTGGTCCGACGAGGTGTCGCCTACGTTTGACTTCCCGATTGAGGGTGGTGACTTCCGCGTGAGCCTGCGTACGACTTGCGGAACCTGTGAGTCCGTGAGCTATTTTGACTTAAAACTCAAACCGCTCGGTGCTACCTATGAGACCCAGACCTATACGCTTTGTGATGCAGACCGCAAGGGAACCGGTTTCCATTGGAAGGAACGAACGGACACCGTTTACCGCACCTATGGTGTAGTCGATTCCGTGACCTTACTCAATCCGGTGACCACCTGCGATAGCGTAATCTATCTGGAACTGAATGAACCGAACCGTGTCTTTGAGGACACGATGCTGCTGCCGGAGAGTCTGCCGTTTACCTATCATGGCAAGACCTACGGAACGGAAACGAAGTCGCTTATCGACACCGTGCCCGATGCCAATGACTGCGCCAAGACCTGGGTGCTCAACCTCGAGATCTACGAGTCGCTCATTGCGTCCATGGCCAATGCAGCATACGTGCTGTGTGAAGGTGATCCGGTGCTGACTTTGGCGTATGACATCATGCGCGGTAGAAGTCTGCGGTACTTATATACCTTCAACGATCCGGCTCTGCCGTCGATCACCACACCGGTGGAAGGACAGCAGAAGAAGGGCCATTATGAGATCCCCATTGCGATTGATCCGGCGCTCTATCCGAACGTATATACCGGTTCGCTGCTGTTAGTGGATTCGATGCCGGAGTTCAGCGTCACCCTGCCGTTCACCGTGACGATGCAGTACTCGAAAGATGTCATTGCGCAACGCTGGAACGATGTGTTAGCCATTAAGAACTTCGATCATAACGGCGGTTATGTCTTCGATTCCGTTCAATGGTACGTCAGCGGTGCACCGATCGACGGAGCTATCGAGTTCAATTACTTCGCCGGAGAAGGCAATAAACTGCGGATGGGTGAAGAATACCAGGCTTTGCTGCTGCGTAATGACGGTGTCAAACTGTTCACTTGTGCCTTTATTCCGCAACCCGTAAGCGCAGACGTGACGGATATGCCGTCGCTCGTTCCGCCTTCTGCGCCCTTATCTGTCAAGGGTAGAGGAACGGCTTACTGGTACGATATGTTAGGCCGCATGCATGGCAGTGAGGTCTATGACAACTCCCCGATCCATGCGCCGGCAACACGAGGTTATTTCCTCTTGGTTCTCCAAGATACCAACGCCCGATCGATCCATAGGGTAGTGGTACGGTAACAAAAAAATCGCTCTCAAACGGAGCGATTTTTTTTACCAATTTCCAATTTCCAATCTCCAATCTCCAATCTTCAATAACCAATTACCGCAGGTATTTCTTCCCGTTGATAATCACGATACCGTGGTAGGACTCATCCACCGGACGACCGAGGATATCGTAGATAACGGTGAACGGTGAAGGGTTAGTGGTGAACGGGATATCCTGGTTATCGGAAGGGATAACACCGTCGTACTGAAGGGTCAGGCTCTGCAGTTTGGGTTGTGCCCATTGCATGTTGTTCTGTACGCGCAGCGTATAGGTGCCTGCAGCTACGGAGGACAGATCCCATTTATCTTCATATGCGATCTCGCCTTCCGCCCATTTGCCGGCTGTGGTATAGGTGCTGACAGGTGTGTCGTTGTCGAGCAGTTGAATCAACCATGAGTGGCCTACGATATTACCTCCGCTATAGACGGTAGCCATCTCTTCGCTCACGAAGTACTCACCCGGGTAACGCAGTTCGACGTTCCATTCCGCCCAGCGGTCAAGGTTAGCAGCATCCGACGGACCGAAATCGAAGTAATCGGTGTTATACCAGGTCATGTCGTCGCTGTAAGCGGTGACATTGGCTTTATCCAGCGTTGCCGGCAGGAGGATAGCATCACCCGGTGTCGGTGGATCGACCGGTGCACCGCCGCCGGTAACGGTGACAGACGCGTTGAGTTTGTTCATTCCCGTAGAAGACTCCCATACGTTGCTGTTCGCAAACCGCACGGCGTACTTGGGATCGGACGCGATAGATGCATACGCATCGGGGAGATACAGGTAGAGCTGGTAACTGCCTGCCGGTACATTGGACGGCACGGTCAGTTGCTCATTGACGGTGGTGATCACCCCGTTGGGTTTCCATCGACGGGGATCGGCGTTCAGTTTCAGTTGATAGGTCTTGCTACCGTTCTTGAGCACGATATACGCCGGACGCTCGTTGTACAGCGGTGCAAAACCGGCATTACGGATCTGCATGTTCACGGATAACTTACCGCCTGCTGCTACCTGGTCGGAATAGGTACCGTTCACCAGTTGGAAACGGTATCCCATGCGGCGGTTGAGTTCATCGAACGTTCCGTTGTTGCGCCACATGTTCGTGGTCGTCTCCGCATAACCGCTCTGGATGAAGGTCCAGTGCAAACGGCTCATCTCAGCGATCGTCTTGTCATAGGTGGCCCATTGTTGCGCTAAGCTTTCCTTGGTGATATCCGTCTCGCCTCCCAGCGGCACATAAAGCGTCTCTTGTGCCAGATAGGGTTTCTGGGTCGCTGTGTCTTCGTACGTTCCCATGTTATCATAATCGTACAGGAAAGCATCGTTATGATGACCCAGACGGGCTTTGGCGGAACCGTTATAGGCTTCGGTTTCGGTGAGCGGCTGGCTGTTGCCTACATAACTGGTTTTGAACTTCGGCGTACGCAATTGGATGCAGCGGTCTGCCGGTACGGCGGCTAACAGCGAGTCCACTACCAAGCGCCGAGCGCTGTTCATGGACGACGACTGATTGCCGTAGTTCTGGGTGTAATACCATTCGCCCCAGGCACCGACGATACCGGCCTGGAAGCAGAAGATAACGTCTGCATTCGCCTGCCAGTGGCTCTTGTACTGCTGGATATGCTGTTTGACGATGTTCCATGCCGCATCGTCTCCTGAAGTGGATTCGGTGTACGAGAAGCGGATGATAGCCTTCATACCTTTGGAGCGCAGCACCGCCATATCCTCGTCAAAAGCGTTGAGGATCTTCGTCGGCAACGTGGCCGTCGTGCGGTAATTGCTCAGGTAGTAATGCACCAGCACAATGGACATCTTCTCCGAAGAGATCTTATTGTCCAGCGTACTCTCATGGCCTTTGACTCCATACGGTTTATTCTCCGATAAGGTACCACCGATCATGGTGATAAATCCCCGTTCCGGGTTGGAGAAGATTGTGTTGTCATCCGCGGTGTAGTTCACCGAAGAGGCGAAGATTGCCGAGGCCATCATGATGGCGCACAGCGCAAGAAAAAGTCGTTTCATAAGCTATGATTGCAATTTTGCTTGCAAAATTACAACAAATATTTGAAATATACAAGAAAAATCGCCCGTTTTGAGCGATTTTTCCTTTTGAAGGGTTTCGATTAGCCTTGCTGGCTATCGTACGCCTCTCCGCAGATCTTCCAGTAATAGGCCTTGAGGGTTTTCTTACCGCCTGCGAGGTCCTTCTGTTCCAGGAAGGCTGCTTGGTCAGCTGCGATCTTGGTGAGGTCGCCTTTACGCTGCTTCACCATCGCCGCTACGGTGCTGAAACGCAGACGTGCTGCTGCCTCATCCGGTGTGACAGGCGTGGTACGTACTGTTTTCTTGCGGAGGTACAAGCGGTTGCATTGGTTGTTCTCCGTCGGTGCTACGCGGTGGGTGCCGATCAGCATTTTGTTACAACTGTGTTGGGGATTGTTCCCCGGTTTGCTCAATGCGCCGGATACAGAGTCAATACCGGCGCTCCATTCTACATGTGCCATTTTGATTAATTAAAATTTGGTTTAACGTACTTTTGTGCTACGGTGTAGCCGAAGAGGGAGGTGTACTTCTTCTGTGCTGCAAAACCCGCTTCGAGTGTAGCGCGTTCGGTGGGGTCTGCAAGGGCAGTCTTGGCTGCCTGCGCAGCGGTCTTCAGCGCATTCTGCGCTTGAACGTTCTTCGTGTGGTTTGCCTTACTCGGGTTCAAGAGGTCAACGCCCAACTGCTCCTGCTTGCAAGGACAACCCTTGAAATACAGCGTTTCCGACTTGTTGAATTTTCCTCTCACCCGGGCAAACATGCCGTGTAATGTGATCTTAGCCATTTTCGTTAAAATTGATAGTTAATTGATCTTTGAACTTGCGTTCTAAAAACGCCAAATGTTTTTCATGTCCGTACTTTTGTGCAAAGACGATTCGTGTGTGCGCTTCGGCGGCAGAGGGAATATGATCCGATCGGTTCGGTCGTGCTTGAACGATATGCATCACGCCTTCTCTTCCCGGGTAGCGGCGGATATAGAAAGGGTCTGTTCCCATCAGAATGCCACGCACCGAATCGATTCCCGGATCAAACTCTACCTTAGCCATTCTTCAATCTCCAATTTCCAATTTCCAATGCGTCATTTCTTTTTGACGCCACTGTATTCTTCGACGGTTTTCATCTGAATCGTCGTGGCGGTTTTTGCCGAGTCTTGTGCGGTTGTGTACGTGGCGGTCGTGTTTACGGTCCGCCATACCTTGCAGCTGGTCATACCCAGTCCCACTGCGCAGCAGGTCAGGAGGGCGAGGACGATGGTCTCGATGATTTTGTAAATCTGATTGTGGGTCATAAGGATGTTAATTAAATTTTTTAATCGGAACTGACGTTCCTCAAAGGGGACGTACTACGTTCGGGTTAGTTTTTCGAAATCCGGTGCAAAGATAATATAAAAAAAGGAAAGTGGTCGACTCACTCTCCTTTATCTTAAAAAAACTGTTAATGCGTCAGATCATAACCTGCATAGCGCGAAAACAACACTAACTCATCTACGAACATAAATCGTTCATAATCTGGCGGTAAGCCGCGCGTTTCTCGCCATTCGTTCTCGTCTTTGATGCGTTGTGCAAAATTGATTCGGCTCAAACCTCTTCGCTCACGACGGTTGTTCCATCCGCAAACAAGGATGTTCACTTGATCTATACTCGTCTCCATGTGTATCTTTGCCCCCAATCGGTTGGCAATTGTTGAAAAATATACTCTTTCTAATTTTACTGTCTTCATATTGTGTTTGTTGTTTAGTTGTCGGGAGATGATCCCGTGATGGTCATGTTGTTTTCACGTAAATGACACGGTTTCCTGTGGGATTTGCCTGTTTCCACCCGTCCCGATTTTCCGTTGTCCCATACTTCGCATAATAATCATTGTATGACATAATCTGCGGTCGCCGGATACGGAAATCCGCCAAGAAATAATACGGGTTTCTGGAACTGCGCTGCTGGCCGCTTTGTAAGAACTGCATGATTGCTTGCCGCTGCTGCTCGCTTTTGTTCTCCCATAGCGTCCGACACGCCCTGCGACGATTGTTAAACTCCGCATCGGGATCGAACAGATCCCAAAAATTATCAAATTCCATAATTATAAATAGCTTGCATGCTTGCTTGCTTTTTTTCTTTTTAATTTTCTTTTGCTTCTTTTCTTTTATTCCCTTTCTTTTTGACCGTCATCGCGTTCGATAAACGGATCCCAGTCGCGGTAGGGTTCGTAGAGTTCATAATCCTTGTTCATCGTATTTGGGCACAGACCGTGCGTTTGATGGACTCTGAATCGGGATACATACTCTCTATCTTCTTCGCCGTAGAACGAACATCCTTACGGGCCTGAGAGAGTTGCTTGCTGAGCCATGCTTCCTGTGCCTTATAGCTGCAGTACAGCGCACGCAACTCGCTGTCGATATGATGGTTCGTCTCCCAGGTGTACGACCGCTCTTCATAGAGACGCACCGTCTCCCCTTCATACAGTTGGTCCGTTCCGATACTCCAGCCTTTCTCTTTGTAGAGCGCTTGCATGTCGTTCACAAACTGCTCACGCAGTGCTTTGATGTTAGCCGTTGTCAGACGTTCCGTTTTCTTAAATGCAATCATCTCTTCGATTGCTTGGTACTTTTTCTTTGCCATAATTTTTGTTTGTTTTGATGGTTAAAAAATTATGGCTGGCGCCAGCCGTTAATAGGCCTTATTTTCGGAAATCCGCTGCAAAATTACAAAAATACAACGGAACGGTTGTACTTTCCGTTCCGTTGCTTTCATTTGCTATCAAAAAATGTACTTAAATGTAGTTTCGTATCAATTCTCAATGTCGATACAATACTTGTTGCAGAGATAGCTTACGGCGACTGGTGGCAGTAGTTTGGTGCGTTCACTCACTCCCATCTGCCTCAGTGCCTCTGTGTCCGTGCGCAGCCATGCGCGGAAGGTGCCGAGAGACACTCCTGCCGCACGGGCTATTTCGTTTTTATACATAGATTTATATGCCATAGTTTTGCTTGTTTTTAAGATTCTTCTTTTGCGCCGACAATTAGTCGGCATTGTCTTCGTCCGTTAGTCCGGCATCATATGCCGGTTTCAAAACAAGCAAAAAAGGCGGTGCTCTCGCCGCCACATACAAGCACAAAAAAAGAGACGGGGCACGATGAACGTGAACCGCCTCTTGCGATACGATTGGCCTTTCGGCTATGATTTATTTAACCTCTGCGCCGGTAGCGTTGTAGAGTTTGCCGTTGCGCTCGATGAGCAGCATGCCGTTGCGAATGAGCTTTGTACTTTGTGCCTTGTCAATTTGTATATTATCAACGGCCGCTTCGCCACCGCTTGGTTCGATGGTGAACACAAACGTGACATCGCTACTAAAACCATAAATATTCCCATCGAACGATACGCTGGCGGCATTGCCGGTCCATGTCATTTGGTCTCTATTACCTGACCAGCCACCAGTGGCTTCAATTATACAGGCATCATACGCAGATACTACAATCTGTGTGAAATTGCCGAGGTCGGTGGTAAATGTTCCGGGGCCATACAGATCACTATCATCAATATCACAGGTAAGCGTGACACCGTCCTTAGTAAACGAACTACCGGAGCTGGGCAAGTCATAACTGTTCCATGTGACGGTGGTTGCAAACATGCCTACGCTCATGAGCGCGGCAAAGAGAAATGTAAAGATTTTTCTCATAATGTTTTTGTTTTAATTGTTAATAATGTTAGTTTGTTGTTTGATTTATTTGTCTTGTTTCTTAGTTCTTGCGAATCGGGGCATTGGGAGCGATTTGTAAGCCCTCTTGGTCATCGAGCGGAATCCACCAAAGTTCCTTAATTTCGTGCCGCATATAGTCGCGGTTCAAAAAATGAATCATCCACTCCATCCGCATAAAACTGCGCTCCAACCAAAAGAACTCGCGCCATTGATTATCTGTCAGTTTCACAATGTCAAAAGTAGGCGTTTGGGCCCCATAGAATCGAAATCGTACTGCTAATACCATAATTTTTTACTCCATTTTCAAAATCGGCTGCAAAATTACTGCTTTTTTAGCACATACGCAAATTTTAAAAGCAATAAATGTTATCAATTTTCGCCTTTTTATTACCAAAATGTGTGAAAAAATTTGCATATATCAGAGAAAAGCAGTATCTTTGCACAAAATTTCTAAACAGATGAAAAATTATTCAACCTTGCGTTCTCTTGAGAACAGAGAAAATGTAGAATCAAACGGTATTATCCTTTGCATGAAACAAGAGGGAATAGCTGTTCCGCCGGGTATAGATATGATGTATCCCTATATTATCTTATCGCTGAATCTATCAGGCACGTCGCATTGCTTGTATGACATGAAGGATATACGAGCCCAAAAGAATGACTTGACCTTCTTTCTGCCCGGACACATCATCCGTCATCTGGAGCCTAGTGAGGATTATACGCAAGCATGGTTGCTCTTTGATCCCAGTAAATTCAAGGATTCGGAGTTGAAATTCAACCCCAGTGACATGGAGTTACTTTCCCAAAGTCCGATATGTCATTTGACAGACGAGCAAGCGGAAAATCTTTTACTACTTCTTGGTGCGATCAATTATATAGCGAGCCGAAGCGAGGAAAATCTTCCCAACAAGCATCGTTTGCTGGAGCAGCAGCTGTCAGTAACATATGAGTTGTACATGTCGATTCGTCATGAGCAAGATACAGAGTGGAACAAAGACCGCATGGGACATATCTATCTCACCTTCTGTAATCTCGTTGTAGAGCACCATAAAGAGGAGCGAAATGTAAACTATTACGCCAAGTTATTAGGTTACGATCCGCGATATTTCTCAAAGATTTTCCGTGCATATAATGACGGCACTTCTCCATTGGAGTGGATCCAGAACTATATCAGCAATCAGGCAAAACGAATGATAAGCGAGCATCCGGAACAGACCATCAAAGAGGTTGCTTTCCAACTCGGTTTCCCCACTACTGCCAATTTCTGCCGTTACTTCAAGCGTGCCACCGGCATCTATCCGCAGGCATACAAAGAGGCTCTTTCAACGTCTGAAGACGCATAGAAAGAAAAAACACAACCTTTCGATTGTGCTCTAGCCAGATGAGCGAATATCAGATCTGACGGTTTTATAATTTCTCGCAAAGATACGAAAAACCGGTCAGATGACAAAAGGGCATAAAAAAACGGCAATCCATTTCGGATTACCGCTTTTTGGTTTGTGAAAAACTTAGTAATTACTTATCGTTATAGTGCCCGTAGGCAGCTAAGACAAGAACAATTACTTCTGTTTCCAGGATACGATATACAAGTCTATGTTTCTTCGTGATCTCACGACTCCATCGACCTTCCGGGGAGCCTTTTGAAAGACTTTCGGTTCATCTTTTGCTAATTTCGCGAGATGACTTTTTGCCTCCTCGGTATATGCTAACTCATACGTCATAGCCACTTCTTCTTAACATATCCGTAACAGACTCACCGGGTTGTTGGATTGTATATTCACCTTTAGCATATTGTGCCTCTGAACGATCCAGCATAGCAAAGTACTCTTCTTTACTCATGCGAGTCGGGTCATCGGTCATCTGTTTAGCCACACGACGGAGGTACTTGGCTACTTTGTCAAGCATGGTTTCGTCTTCTGCAATAATACCGAGATTACGAAGGATGTCTGCATCTAATTGTACTGCGTTCATAATAACCTCCTCTTTAAAATGCGCTGCAAAGTTACAACTTTTTATCCAATTATGCAAATATATTGAACAAAAAAAGTACTTTTTTATTCAGTACAGCATATTTATTGCACAAAAAACGCCGGCCTTTATGAGGTCGACGTGTAGATTGGATAAAGTTCAGTCTGCGCAGAAATCCGCAAAGAGATGGGATGGAAATGAAACAAAAACAGAAAAAGCACCGTTTGGTGCCTTTTCTGTTTTTTACAAACTATCAACTTTTTTAATCTGTTCCCGATTTAACGTCTCAGGAGAGGACGGTATAGTTAAAAGACGATCATACTCTGCGGTATAATGCGCAGAATGTAAACCATTTTTTCTTCGACAGTATAGATAATAGTCATCTTTTTCCCATATGGGATCGTGCGGACCAAGATACCGTACTGATAACTTAAATTAAAATCAATTGCCGGCAGTTCGGCATACTGCTCTAACCAATCCAAGCGCTTGTCTAAATCCTCGAACTTACGCTTAGCAGTCAAAGGAGCATTGCAATCCTCTACAATATATTTCTCCAACTCGAATAAGTCAGATTTAGCGGATTGCTTGAAGTCAATGATGTATGGACCTCCTCCAATCATTGTGCGTCTCTGATATCGGTTAATCCATAGTGCGCTCCTACTCTGTGAGCTAACTCATCCATGAATTCCTTGCGAGAGCAACTCGGCTGTGTTCTCCAATTCGGATCAATAATCGGGTGGTTCGTACCATTCGAATTCCAATCATGTGGGGTTTGTCTAACTGCTTCCATAATGGTTCGTATTTGTCATTAAAACCTTTGCGGGTGCAAAGGTACTGCTTTTTTTTGACATGTGCAAGAGAAGATACGAAAAAAGTGCTCACGTGGAGCACTTTTTACCTTCGCCTTTGGCCATGGACCATTAGCGGTGAGCGGTCAGAACACTTCGGTTCTGCGTTTTGGGGCATCGCCTTCATTGCCCTCCCCTTCGTTGCTCATGTTACAGCCAACAATTTATTTTACTAACTGACCTTGTGCATTATAGAGTTTACCGGCACGGATGTAAAGGAGACCGTTTTCGATGTATTTGAAAGCGGGTATTGGATATTGGACATTGGATATTGGATATTGGTCATTGGTGATGACGAAACGACGGGTAGCCGCACCGCATTTGAAGCTGTACGTCATGCCCTCACGGAGTTCCGTGTATATACCGGATTCTGTATCCAGGAGATAAAGGTCCTCGGTTACGGGTGACGGGTTACCGGTTACCGTTATTGTATAGGTCTTGTGGTTGCCACCATCGAACGTGATCTCCGTGCCTTCCAGTTCAGGAATAGCCGCTACGGCGAGGTCTCCATCGGCTGAGGAGACCGCCATCGAGATATCGCTGTTCTCCGAACGTGCCTTGATGGCTTCCCATCCGTTATCGAAACGGGTGGTGAAAGCCTCCGAGGTGAGGAGATAGACTTCATCTTCCGAACCGAAGCCTTCTACGCGGAAGCGTAAGACGGATGGGTTATGGGTTACGGGTGACGGGTTATGGGCCTGCGGTGCACGGGTGGGGGTGGTGATGACTTTCGTCAGAGCAGGGGTATAAACCGTCCTATTGTAATCGAGACTGAGCGTCGTGGCACGGGAGGTATGCACGAAGAAGCCCTGCATCAGCGGAATGACGGTGAGGGCATTCGGCAGATAGGAAGCGGCGTGCACCGGTATCGCGTTGTACTGACCACGGGCTGCGGCTGTTCCGTCATAGGAAGCGTTGCGTTGCTGCTGGATCGCTTCCTCGTAGGTACCGCTGTTCATGATATAAACCGTTGCATCGGCACCGCCGAAATCCTCGGTACTCATGGCGGCAATGCTGATCGGTGCTACCCAGGAGTTAGCGACAAACGCGAAACCGGAGTAGATGCCTTGGTCATTGAACGGGATCGCTACTTCCCGGAGAACCGGGTTATTGAGCGTGCCTTGCAATGTATATTGTTTGTCTTTGAGTTGCGTCATGCAATATCCCTTGAACGGCGACAGTTCACCGGTAAGCGAATCGACGCGCTGCCAGTTGCCACCGGTCTTATGGTTCGGGGTGTTGGTCCATTCATAGAAGACCGCACCCGGATAAGCGGCATCGATGTTCAGCGCTTCCTGAACCGGCGAACCCATGTACTGCCAAACGGGATAGAGTTGATCCATGTCCGTCGAACGCGCATAGAAGAGTACGGTGGCCGAGAGATCGGTGTTGTCCGGACCCAGGATGAGGGCACCGTTGCCGGAAGCGTCGGAAGCGATGGTAAAGTTATTGGATATTGGAGATTGGAGATTGGATATTGGCAGTACCTGATGCATAACGATGAGGGCATCTTGCGGCTGGATGTTGATGCTTCCGCCGTCGAAGGTGAGGTCATACGTCACGGCATTGTCGATATCGACGTTACAGTTCTTACGGATGATGGCACTGTCGGCAGCATTCGGGATGCGGTTATAGGCCGGCCACCAGTTCTGCGGATCAGACCATACATGCGTGCCGTTCTTATCGTCAAACACCAGTTCCGCTTCAATCACATTCAGCGTCGCCGTCACCGTTCGGGTACAGTTGATATACGGATGGGTGATGGTGTAGGTGAAGGTGTGAACGCCTAACTCCGTCGGTGTGTATGTCATTGGAGATTGGAGATTGGATATTGGAGATTGGGCACCACCATTGATGCTGACGGTGAGCGTAGCGGTCTCGTCGGCACCGGGGGCAGAGAGGGTGATCGTCGTGGTACGCATGATCTTGATCTCCGAGACAGGGAGCGTCATCTCGATATCCGGACCGCAGTCATACACCTTGATCGTCACCGAAGCCGAGGTCTCGCAGGTGATCTTCGTATGCGAGACGGTGTAGGTGAGGACATACTCACCGACTGCGTCGGGAGTAAAGGTTACGGATGAGGGGTTATGGGTTACGGGTGACGGGGTGCCGCCGTCTTTGCTCACGGTGAGGGTGGCGGTCTCATCGGCACCAAGGGCAGAGAGGGTCAGCGAAGCCGATTCTCCCAGTTTGAGTGCCGCCTTATCCGATGTGATCGCTGCCGGTACACCGCAGTCATACACCTTGATCGTCACCGAAGCGGAACGCGTACAGTTGATATACGGATGCGAGACGGTGTAGGTGAGGACATACTCACCGACGGCGGTCGGTGTGTATGTCATTGGAGATTGGAGATTGGATATTGGAGATTGGGCACCACCGTCTTTGCTCACGGTGAGGGTGGCGGTCTCGTCGGCACCAAGGGCGGAGAGGGTCAGCGAAGCCGATTCTCCTAATTTCAACACATCCTTATCTGTCGTGATCGTTACCTCGGGACCGCAGTCATAGACATGGATGGTGACCTGCGCCGAAGTAGCACAACCGAGTGCAACGTTATCAATGCTGTAAGTGAGGACATACTCACCGACGGCGGTCGGTGTGTATGTCATTGGAGATTGGATATTGGAGATTGGAGATTGGGCACCGCCGTCTTTGCTGACGGTGAGGGAAGCTGTTTCTCCATCGGCAGCCACCGGTTGACGGTTGAGGGTGAGCGAAGCCGATTCACCCAGTTTGAGTACATTCTTATCCGTAGTCAGGCCGGCGGGTGTACCGCAGCTATATGCGCGTATGGTCACCTGCGCGCTGCGTGAACAATCTATATACGCGTGCGAGATCGTGTAGGTGAAGACGTAGGTGCCTTCGTCGGAAGGCGTATAGGCTATGGGAGATTGGATATTGGAGATTGGAGATTGAGGACCACCGTCTTTGCTGACGGTGAGCGTGGCCGTCTCATCGGCACCCGGGGTGGAGACCGTGAGGTTCACCGTTCCACCGGGTTGAATACTGGTCCGGTCGGCAGAGATAGTAGCATCCGGACCGCAGTCATAGACCTTGATCGTCACGGACTGCGAGGTCGCTTGACAACCGGAGGGAGTGATGGTGTAGGTGATCACATACTCGCCAACTGCCGTTGGCGTATATGTCATTGGAGATTGGATATTGGAGATTGTAGATTTGGCACCACCGTCTTTGCTGACTTCCATCTTGGCTGTTTCGCCGGAAGCGGGACTGTTGAACGTGAGAGAGGCAGACTCACCGAGTTTGAGCACGGTCTTGTTGGTGGACAGTTGTGCTTTTGTACCGCAAGGTTCCACAACGATGGTTTTGCTGACCTCGCTATAACAATCCGTGACGCGCGGGTCGGAGTGTTTCACTTCATAGTGGAACACATACGTACCCGGATCGGTCGGTGTATAGGGCGAAGAGGTCGGGATCACTTCCGGTGTACCGCCGTCCTTGCTGACGGTGAGTATTCCTATCATACCCGTCTCGGTCGGCACTGCCGGTCCTAAGTTAATGCTACCACCCACTTTGATCTTGTCCGCCACCCAGTTGTTGAACCGTGCGGTAACCCAACCGCAAGAGTACCACATCACTTCGCAGGTAGCAGTGCGGCTGCAACCTGCTTTGGTGTTGGTAATGGTGTAGGTGTAGGTATAAGTGCCGGAGTTATAGCAGGTATGGGCGAAATTCGGATAGGTGTTCGGATAAACGGAACCGGTCTGTCCGCCGTTGTTGGAGAAGGTGACAGTAGCGGTCTCATCGGTGCCGGGAGCCGGAGAGCAGGTGAAGGTCACCTTGTTCGTGGTCTTCTCCACCGCGACACTCGGGGTAATGGTAACGGTACCGCCGTTCTCATAGACGCGGATAGTAGCTACTTTCGATTCGCGGTAGCAAGACGGGTTGTTGGGGTTCTCAACGACATATTTGAACTGATAGAGTCCGGGCATGTCGGTGGTCCAGGTGCCGACGGTGGTGGAAGGATTGGAACCGTCGGGTTTGACCATATAGACGATCTGTCCCACTTCGCCTGCAGCGAGTGTGTTGTTAGACACACCGGTCTGGGTGCTCTCTCCTTCACAAATAGCCTTTTTCTGCACGCCGAGAGTAGGCACGGGACCGCAGGACGGGCTATCCACCAGGATACGAACGGGATCGGTGTACATATAGCACTCCGTACCGTCCTGCATCTGGATGGAATACATACCGCCATCTTCCGGTCGGATATTGGCGATGATAAGTTGGGGTTGGTTAAAGCCCCAAACGAAGGTGTAACGGGTGTCGGTGGTATCCAGCGCGACTCCGTTATGGTACCATGTATAGATGTGGTCACCACCGTAAGCGGTCGTGGTAGCGGTGATCGTCACCGTCTGACCGGAGGTGTAGGAACCGCCGGAAGTGATCGTGAACGTGGTTCCGGCAAAGGTGGGACAGGGGTCTCCGTTTTGCCCGACGACAACGGTGAACTTACCGGACTTGGTGCCGGACGGGCAGTTGGGGGTCGTTACCAGGCAGTAGTAGATGTAGCGGGAGTTATTCTCGTCCGTGGCGGGTTTGAATCCTTCGAAGGTGGAGTGATCGGTTTGCCAGGAGCAGGGTTGTGCCGTCGAAGCACCTTCGCTCTCCTTATAGCGATACCACTGGAAATAGGCACCGTTGGTATCTCCGGACATAGTGCTGCTGTTGAATTCCAGATCCCAGGGGATACAGCCGACGTTATAGACGAGGGAACTATACAGCACACTCGGGAAAGAGGGACAACCTGCTTCGGTTCTCTCCACGATGTTATTCCGCTCCACGATCCAGGGAGCACCGGTGTTCGCTTGCGCCATGACTGCGCAGCCTACGATGGATGCGATAACGATGAATTTTCTCATGGTATCATTCTATTTTGCGACCGCATGCGTCGTACAACGCACCGTCGATTCGGATATACATATGGGCATCTCGGATGAATTTCGATGCATTGTGCGGTTGGTCCGTCACTTCTTGCATCTTCCGAACGATAGTCAGCCGGTTCGCGTCATTCGACGCGGTATAGACATATTGCGCACCGTCTGTTAACGGGGTGTAGATATTCGACTCTTTATCATAGAGATAAAGATCATTGGAGATTGGAGATTGGAGATTGGAGATGGTGATCGTGTAGTACTTATCCAAACCTCCTTGTATCTCGATCGGCAGACCTTCCGGTTCCGGCACGGCAGCAACTGCCAGCGCGTCACCGCCGGACAATGCAGCGATAGTAAGCGGAGAACGACCGTACGCTTTGCGACCGTCCCAACCGTTATCGAAGCCCGCCGTGAATTGGTCATCCACTAACAGATAGAGGTCATCGGCATGACCGAAACCGTCGATATGTAATCGAATCACAGATTCGATATTGGATATTGGAGATTGGAGATTGGAGATTGGAGATTGGAGATTGGAGATTTGTTGGGGTGCACGGGTGGGGGTGGTAGTCACTTTGGTGCGAGCCGGAGTATAAACCGCGTTCATGTAGTTGAGTTTGACATTGGTCGCTGCGGTGGTATGCACGAAGAATCCCTGCATCGGAGGGATGACGGCGAGAGCACCGGCTACGTAAGAAGCAGCGTGCACCGGGATGGCGTTGTACTGACCGGGATCGATACCGAGACCGGTAGCCATATTCGGTTGCTGTTGGATAGCTTCGTTGTAGGTGCCGGTATTCATGATATAAACCGTGGCATCGGCATCGCCGAAATCCTCAGCGGTCATGGCGGCAATGCTGATGGGGGCTACCCAAGAGTTAGCTAAGAGTGCAAAACCGGGGTATTGACCTTGATCGTTGTACGGCACGGAGAGACCTCTGGTAGCCGGGTTGTTGAGCGTGCCGCTCAGCGAATAGGTCTGTTGGGCTGTCTGGGTCATGCAGTACCCTTTGAACGGTTCTATCTTCTGCGTCGCGGGATCCATCTTCTGCCAGTTGCCGCCTAACTGCAGGTTCGGCGTGTTGGTCCACTCGTACAGTTGGGCACCGTCGTAGAGGTCCGTCAGCGATTGTTGGAACATCAACGGCGAACCCATATACTGCCAAACGGGTGTGGCGGCGTTCATCTGTTCCGAGCGTGCGTAGAACTGCACGGTAGCAGGGATGGCCTGGTTGCCTGTGCCCATGACGATAGCACCGTTCCCATTGGCGTCGGCTTCGATAAGCAGGTCACCGGCTTTGCAACCGTAGAGATGACGGGCGATGAAGAGTGCCGAAGTCGGGTGAATGATCAGGGCCGTGTCACCCGTCATGTCGATCGTCAGACTGCCTACCTGTGCGTTAGCAATATCCACCTCGCATGACTTTCGGATGAAGGCACTGTCGGTTCGCATCGGGATGCGGTTGTAGTTCGGCCACCAGTTCTTGGGATCGGACCAGATATGGGTGTTGTTGTTATCGTCAAAGACGAGGTATTCGTTCGGTATGACGGTGATGTTCTTCGCTGAAGTCTTCTTCTCGCAGTTCGGTCCGTCCACGATGGTGACATAGTAGGAACCGGCATCGGTCACTTCGCTGGCCGGGATGGTGAGCACCGAGTAGTTGAAATTATCGGGATCGTTGAAGATGATGTGGTTCGCATCCTCTTTGACCGTGTCGCCGTTATGGAACCAGGTGTAGTAATGGAATCCGCCGTAACCGCTGTAGTACGCGGTGAGGGTGATCATGTTGCCTTCGTGATAAGAAGCGGGAGCTGACTGGATGGTGAAAGTCGTTCCGTCCATGGTCCAGCAGTCATTACCGATCGCCACCTGCACATCGAAGACCGCCGACGTGATGCCTTCCGGACAGGCGGGAGTCTTGAGTACGCAGAAATAGTCATAATGCGTGTCTCGCATCGCAGGACTGGTTTCCGGTTTGCACTCACTGACCGTATTACTGCCGGGACCGGTGTACAGCACCGCATCCGCAGCGGTCTGGGTGTATCGCTCATAACGGTACCACTTGATCGTAGCGCCGGTGGTGTCACCAAACACCTCCAGTTCCAGGTTCCACGGCGTAGCGTCGATGTTATACGACAAACTGGGATACAAAGGGGTTGAGAAGAACGGACACTGCGCAAAACCTGCTGCACCGAAACCGGTGAGAGCAACCAAAACCAATGTGATGAAATGCCTTTTCATACGTATATAGATTCCAAATTCGGCACAAAATTACAACTTTTCGCGCACATACGAAAAAATAAAAATATGTTTTAAAACATGTTTTGTATTCGGCGCACGTCCGCGAACCTTAAATATGTCCTAACTTACTGATTTTATATGGGAAATAGCTTTCGATATGATTTTGTTTCCTTTATTTCGAAACATTTCGAAGATGATCAAAATGCATTTTTTATTTGCGTATTCGAAATTTTTTTCGTAACTTTGCAGCCAAATTTAAAATTTGTGTACACCATGAAACGAATGTTGGGTCTCATTCTTCTGATTTTCGTATCGGTCAGCAGTATGGAAATGCAGGCAGCGAATGCGAAAACGAAGCCATTCACGAAGCGTTACCGCAATGAACGATTGATCGTTGTACTACAGGATCTGTGTAACCGAAACGGTTATACACTTAATATTGTGGACGAAATTGACCGGAACAAACGGATCACGGAGGATTTCAAGAAAGCGAAACCGGGTACGGTACTGAAGAAAGTGCTGGATAAGGACTTTCAAGGCAAGGTGAAGAAAGGTGTGCTGACGATCACCCGGAAGCCGTCCCCGCCGGTGACGTACAAGTCGGTAGCGGCCGAACCGTATGAGATCATCGATAATGATTCCGTCACCCTTAAACGCTACATGGATACGCTGTTTACCGTGAATTGCGGTATGCAGACGATTGAAGAACCGGTAGCGGTGGTACCGGCGCCGGAGAAGAAAGTGAAAGAAGACACGACGGGTGTGAACCGGCTGGAGCATAACATCCAGGTGTTGCTCGGTGCCGGTTATAGTACCATGGGGTACAGCTTAGGTGCGGACGGTAAACAGACCGGCAGTTACGGTCTGAATGCCCAACTGAGGTATCTGTATTATTTCACGCCCAACTGGGGTATCGGTGTCGGTGTCGGTTTCTCCGATTACGGTAGTACGGGGGTGCTGAACACGACAACGGTCTTTACACCCAATGTCTCCGATTCGGACATGCCGATGCCCGGGATGAAAGGAGAAGACTACGAGCATCATGTGAAGACGCACGACTGGAAAGAGAGTCAACGGGCGTATATGGTGGATGTGCCGGTGATGGTGCAATGCACCTATCCGATTCCCAACGTGCAACTGGAAAACGGACCGCTGAAGATCTACGCAGACTTAGGAGCCAACATCGGTTTACCGGTTTCGGCACGCCGTCAACTCCAAGGCGGTAGTATTGAACACGTAGGTTGGTACAAACCGTGGAAACTGGAACTGACGGATATCGCCGGTCATGATTTCTATTCGGAGGAGGCAGCGGATTTTGAAACCACGGCGCAGAAGTTAACAGTTAAGATGCCGGCGATCGATCTAATGGCTGATGTGGGGGTAGCGATACCGCTACTGAAGAACCTGGATCTGTTGGTAGGTGTCTATGCCAACTATGTGGTGAACGACGTGTGTGCCAATAAGCAGGATATAGGATGGAAGAACGTGAATGCCACCGGGTACAAGACGCATGACTTCATGAACGAATATGCCGGTATCATCGGTACGCAGTATGCGTCCTCTATCCATCCGTGGCAGGCCGGTGTGCGGGTGGGTATCAACTTCAACACCCGTACCGTTCAGCGTAAGGAAGCACCGGTGGTGCTGGTGAACTACAAGCGGATCGAAGTCTGCGACACCACAGCCGAACTGCAACCTCGTGAACAGAAGATCGCGAAAGAGGTGGTGGTACAGCAGATCAAACGCGTGTTGGAGAAATCCGTCATCTGGTTTGACCTCAACTCAGCGGAACCTAAACTGGAACCGGCAGATATCCTGGTACAAGTGGCAGATATCCTCAAAGAGAATCCGTTCCAGAAAATTCTCGTTACCGGTCACGCCAGCCGGGAGGGTGACAAGGCAAAGAACCAGATTCTCTCCGAAGCTCGAGCACAGGCGATCGTGAATAGGTTGCTGGAGTTGGGCGTTCAACCGGAACAGATTGAAAGCCGTGCAGAGGGTATTGATAGAGACTATATACAAGGCATCCATGATATCAGTCTGGACCGCCGTGTAGAGATAACACCTGTTGAATAACTAAACACTTTTTCGATATGAAAAGAAATGTGATCATGGCATTGATGGTAACGGCTTTGTTAGCCGGAGTGTCTGTGGAGATGAAAGCGGAAGTAGCACCGCCGCCTCCTAGACCGGAATGCAAGGACATCGTCTATCGCAAGTGGAACGACCTGCTGTTTGTGGATAACGGCAATGAGGAGTATGTCAGTTATCAGTGGTACAAAAACCATACGGCAATCGACGGTGCTACACGCCAGTATCTGTACACCCAAGGTGTGGTGCTGGAAGGGGACGGAAATATCTACCATGCAGTAGCTACGCGTGCGGATGGCAGTCAAGTCGTGTCCTGTGAAGGTCTGTTTGAAGAGTTTTCCGCCAGTGCACCGTTGAACCCGGGTAAGGTGGTTTGCAAAGCCGTGCTGTATAACTTCAGCGGTGAGAAAGTCGGTGAGTGGACCGAACGACCGGAACAACCGGCAGTTGGTCACGGATGTTATATCTGGATGCTGACCGATGAGAAAGGAAATGTATGGTCTGAACGTGTATTGTACTGATGAAACCGATTCGATTTACCATAATAGGACTGCTGCTGTTCGCTGCCACGTCGATGTATGGTCTGTCGTCCTTCTTCGAGGTGTCGGTAGGCGGAGGATGGAGTAGTCTGGGGTACGGTCTGAGTAACGTCACACAGCCGGGACTGACCATGAGCCAGGGCGGTTCATACGGTCTGGGTGCGCATGTGGGTTACGGACTGCAGTTTAACAAGTACGTCGGTTTAGGTGTCGGAGTGGACCTGTCCCGTTACGGAGCGAATGCCAAGATGAACGGTGTAGCCGAATGGCAGGGTGTACGGGATACCGACGGGGAGTTGTATAACCATCTGACGACTGTTCATAAATGGTCGGACCAACAGGAACTGTATATGTTAGAGATCCCGTTGGCGGTGTATCTGCGTTTTCCGGTGGCTACCGACGTGCGTCTGTACGGCCAGATCGGTGCCAAGGCCTGCATCCCGATGATGAACAAGGGATCGTATGGCGGAATACTGAGTCATGAGGGATTCTATGAACCGTGGATGATGACGCTCAGCAACATCCCTAATCACGGGTTCTACACCGCCTCTATGGAGGGGAAATATGAGTTAAAAACCAAAATGACTATGGCGGCTTTTGTGAAGATAGGAGTGGAAGCGCCCGTCGATGAACTGAGGCATGTATGGATCTTCGGTGCTATCTATGGCACGATGCATTTCATGCCGGCCATAGAGACGGCTGAGACCGCTGTTCCTCTGGGATGGCGTAACGACACCCAAGGAAACGAGATGCGGCAGGCACATTATTTCATGAGTGACTATGCTCCCGTCTATAACACGCAGGTATTGTCCGGAAAACCGAATCCGATAGCGGTGGGTGCTGAGATCGGTATCCGCATCCGTATACCGCATCCCAAACGGTACCGCAGTCATTGTATGTGTGAGGAAGAATAGGTATGGCAAAGAAGAAAAACCGTTCCGGCATATGGATTATGGTGGTAGCCGCGCTGGCGCTGGAGGCGATTTCGTGTATCCAGTATTTCTCCAGCCGCAGTGCCATCCGTGAGACGGTGGATAAACGCGCTGAGGCGGAGTTACGCAATGCCGAACAAGAGATAGAGATCCATACGATTGAAGTGGAGACAGCCGCCAAGACGCTGGCGCTATTGGTTCAAGAACATCTGAACCAACCGGATCGCATAGCCGAAGATACCCGTCTGGTGGTGCGTTCGTTAGGCAATACCACCAGTCTGGCCGTGGCTTTCAAACCCGGTTATTTTCCCAAGAAAGGAACCTATTTCGAACTCTGCAGCAGTCGGTTAACTGCCAGCAAGGAGTGGAGTCAGGTCAAAAACGACAGTATCTACACCCGTCAGATCGGTAGTGCCGAACATGACTATACGAAGATGGAGTGGTACCAGAACGGTCTGCGTCGTGACAGCTGCTGGTGGAGCGAACCGTACCAAGACGATGCCGGTTCGAAGGCCTGGGTCGTCAGTTGTTCCTGTCCGGTGTATGACAGTTGTGACTCGGTGGTAGCCGTCGTATGTATCGACTTGTCATTGGATTACCTGCAGTCGATTTCGGAACACTTGCAGATAATCCCCGGCAGTTATTCGTCCATTCGGTCGAACAAAGGTGAGAACATCGTGCCTATCCCGGACACCATCGCCGGTAAGAAATACAATATCTACAATGCCGAGATCCGGGCGACGGGATGGCATATCGAGATTATCATTCCGGAGGAAGCGCTGTTTGCTGACCTTAATCATATCGGAAGGATCGTCGGCTTGCTGATGCTGTTGGGCCTGATCATTCTGGCGCTGATGCTCATACATTCGTCCAAGACCACGCAGAAACTCATTCGTTCTACGGAGCAGAACCAACGGATGGAAGGTGAACTGCATATCGCCCGTGCCATCCAGATGGCGATGCTGCCGAAAGTGTTCCCGCCGTTCCAGGACCTGACGAACGTGAGTATGCATGGCATCGTGCAACCGGCCAAAGAGGTGGGCGGTGACCTGTATGATTTCTACCTGCGGCATAACAAACTCTTCTTCTGCATCGGCGATGTGAGCGGGAAGGGGGTTCCGGCGGCACTCGTCATGGCTATGACGCGGTCACTGTTCCGTACCGTCACGTCGCATGAAGAGGATCCGGCAGCCATTATGAACGAGATGAACCGGTCGCTGTCGGAACAGAACACCTCGAACATGTTCCTCACCCTCTTCATCGGTGTGCTGGATACGAAGACGGGTGAACTGGCCTACTGCAACGCCGGACATAATGCGCCTATGGTAAAGGCGAACGGCGAATGGCGAATGGTCGATGTCGTTCCGAACCTGCCGCTGGGCATCGAAGGCTCGTTTGTCTTCCAAGCACAACAGATGCAGCTGGCCATGAACGATGTGCTCTTCCTGTACACCGACGGTCTGACGGAAGCGGAGAACGGCAAACATGAACAGTTCGGCGAAGAGCGGATGAAGGAACAACTGAAGGGTGATGGGTTACAGGTTACGGGTTACGGTCCTTTGGAGATGGTGACGCAGATGCAGGCGAGTGTGGAAGCGTTCCGGGAAGGAGCGGAACCGAGTGATGACCTGACGATGTTAGCCATCCACTATCATACCCCGGCACTCATCATGCGCAATGATATCCAGCAGATTCCTACGCTCTCCGAATGGATCGAAAGCCTCGATATCCCTGCGGAATTATCCATGCCTATCAACCTGGCGCTGGAAGAGATTGTAAGCAACGTCATGCTCTATGCCTACCCGGGAAAGAGTGGTCAAGTAATAGTAGAAAGTCGAAAGTTGAAAGTGGAAAGTGGTGAGCAACTCATCTTCACTGTCACCGACAGCGGTATTGCTTTTGACCCGACGCAGAAAGAAGAAGTGGACACGACGCTCAGTGCCGAAGAACGACCGATAGGCGGTCTCGGTATCCATCTCGTGCGCCAGATCATGGACGAGGTGCACTACGAGCGCATCGATGATAAGAATATATTGACATTAATTAAAAACATATGAAAACAAACATTGTAACCTCCGGCGATCAAGTGGAGGCTCGTTTTATCGGTCGCTTGGACACACCTGCCGCCGTACAAACGGCAGAAGAGGTGAAACCGCTGCTGGAGATGACCAACAAAAAAATCATTCTGGACTGCACGGAACTCGAGTATATCTCCTCTTCCGGTCTGCGTATCTTCCTCAGCATTCGCAAGGAAGCGGCAGCGCATAACTGCACCGTCATCGTGCGTAACATCAATGCCGATATCCGCCAGGTGTTCATGATGACCGGCTTTGTGAGTCTCTTTACCATTGAGTAACTATGGACTTGCATACCGAAATGCTTTTGGACGAGTACCAAGCCGCCTTGCCGGAATTGGAACGCTTGTTGGAGAAGGTGCTGACGAAACTTCGTGAAGCGCTGGAGCGCAATGAGATGCTGGTGACCGCTGTCGAAGGACGTGTCAAGACACGTTCTTCACTCGAAGGCAAACTGGCACTCAAAGGTGCGAAATATACCACGCTCAGTGACATCACCGACCTCGTCGGTGCTCGTATCGTCACCTTCTACACCGACGATGTGGACCGTATCGCGTCAATGGTAGAGCAGCTGTTCGAAGTCGATTGGGATAACTCCGTGGACAAACGGATGCTGCACCAATTGGACAGCTTCGGTTACAACTCTCTCCATTATATCTGCCGCCTACCGGGATATCAATTCCGGTTTGAACTGCAACTACGCACCACGCTCCAGCATGCCTGGGCGTCTATCAACCACGATATCGGTTACAAGACCGGTGTCGAGATACCGCGTAACTACCTGCGGCGCATCAACCGTCTGGCGGGTATCCTCGAGATGGCGGATGATGAGTTCAGCCGTATCCGCACCGAGATCACCGACTATCGTCGCCGAGTGCAGTCGCTGGTGAAGGACGGTAAACTGGACGATGTGCAACTGGACGGCGATACCTTCAGCAGCTACCTGCAGGCACGGCCGTTTGACGCACTCAACAAACGCATTGCAGCCATCAACCAGGCGGAGATAGAAGAGGTGCCTCTTAACCGTTACCTGCGTGTCTTCAAGGCCTTGGGGTGCAACACCTTGGGTGACGTGTCACGTATGGCGCACCAATATGAGAACGACGCCTATCGTTTGGCACGGCATCAGTTGGGAAACACCGATCTCGACATCCTCTCCTCGGCCGTGGGAGTACAAAACATATGCATCGTCTGCATCTTAGCGACCGGCGGTGGGAAGTTGGGTTTAGTCCGACTCTTCGATGCTGTCAACGGCCATAACTCGCAGAACGAATCGATTGCTGAACTAACCTATGAACAAGCTAAAAACATACAACTGATATGAACCCGATACAAATTGACTTGAATGACTATATCCGCACCGGCGAAGGAGCGAACGGTGCCAGTTTTAACCATAAGACGGATCCGAACATCATGATGAAGCTGTACCTGCGGAACTTCGAATCGGCACGTACGGAACTCGAGATGGCACGGAAAGTGTTTGCACTCGGTATCCCGACACCCGAACCCGGTGACTTAGTCACCGACGGTGAACGGATGGGTATCCGCTTTCGCCGTATTGAAGGGAAGAAATCCTATTCCCGTGCCTGCGGTGACGATCCGGAGCATACCGAAGAATATGCCCGTGAGTTTGCGCAGATGTGTCTGCAACTGCATAACACCCACGTCGATACCACGCAGTTTGAGAACGTGAAAGACAAGCAGTACAAGTGGTTGGAAGACAACCCCTTCTTCACCGATGAGGAGAAAGAAAAACTGCGTGCCTTCATTGCAGCCGCACCCGACACCGACACCGCCATCCACGGAGACCTGCAGTTCAGTAACGGAATCTTCGTCGAACAGGACGGTGTACGTACCCGTTATTTCATTGATGTCGGTGATTTCTGTTACGGCTATCCGATGTTTGACATCGGCATGGTCTATCTGTGCTGCAAACTGAATGACGAGTCGTGGACCATGGAGCAGTACCATATGTCCAATGCGGTCGCTGCACGGTTCTGGGACGCCTTTGCGGAGGAATATTTCCATTCACCGCTTTGCCCCATCGAAGGATGCGGACCGAAAGCCGATCTCGCCGAAATAGAGAAAACCGTGCGCATCTATGCCGGTCTTAAGACCCTGCTCATCGAAAGTTGTACCCACTGCCCCATGCCCGAATTCCGTGCAGTGCTCAAAGAATCAATTCTTAAATAATGGCAAACAAATATATCGATACAGATCTGCTGGACCGTGCGATCATCTTTGCGGTCCAAGCGCATCATAACACCGAGCGACGCGGCAAAGGATTTCCGTATATCGTGCATCCGATGGAGGCCGTGGAGATCGTTTCTACCATCACGGCTGATCAGGAACTTTTAGCTGCGGCAGCTTTGCATGACACCATCGAAGATACCGACGTCACCGTCGAACAACTGCGTGAAGCGTTTGGTGATCGGGTAGCGGAACTCGTGCATGCAGAGAGTGATCAGTTCACCGAAGGGGTCTCCGAAGAGGACAGTTGGCATGACCGCAAACAGGCCGCCATTGATCGGTTGGCTGCGGCGTCCCATGATGCGAAGATCGTGGCACTCGGAGATAAACTGAGTAACATGCGTGCCATCTGGCGCGATTATCAGACCAAAGGAGATGCACTCTGGTCGATCTTCCACGTCAAAGATAAAGCTTCCCATGCCTGGCATTACCGCGGTTTGGCGGAGTCCCTCAAAGAATTACAAGACACCTTCGCTTATCAGGAGTTTGTGCGGTTAATAAACGAAGTCTTTCCGAGATGACCGTTACATTTGACCATATAGAAAACGCCCGTGACTTAGGCGGCATCATTGGTGCCGGTGGAAGACCGATCCGTGCCCGGCGCCTGCTGCGTACGGCACATCTGCACGATGCGTCGGATAATGACGTGGCGCGACTCAAAGCGGAATATAACCTCTGCCGCATCTTTGATTTCCGTTCGCTCGGTGAGTTTCAGGTCACCCCCGATCGGGAGATGGAAGGTGTGCAGCATCATCTGCTGCCTACCATCGACATGCGTGCCGAGCAACAGACCGGCAAACCCATCCCCGATGAGGCGTTTCATGAACTGGATAAGCATATCGTCAACTACTCCTTCTATCCCGAAGTGCAGGTCATGGCACGAAACATGTACCCGTCGCTCATCCTCAGTGAGTTCAGCCAACTCCAGTATGCAGCCTTCCTCCGTCTGGTGGTAGAAGCACCCGAAGACGGCGGAATCCTGTGGCATTGCGCACAAGGAAAAGACCGAACCGGCTGGGGTGCGGCCTTCCTCATGTTCGCCTTAGGCGTGGATAGAGACACCGTCATCGCTGATTTTGATGAGAGTAACATCGCTTACCGGCCGATCGTGGAGAAACTCAATGCAGACGTCATCGCTCGAGGAGGAGGTGCTCCCGAACTGTCCGTCATCCAGGCCTTCATGGGTGTTTCCACACCTAACTTCATCTCTACCCTCGATCTCATTGACCAACAGTTCGGCGGGATGATCAATTATCTGCACACCGTTCTCTGCCTCTCCCACGACGATATCCTCACCCTTCGGAAACGGTTCTTAGCGTGACACCGTGCGTGCGTATGTGCGTATCCTTATTTATATACGCGCACGAAAGAGGGATTCAAACTCCCTCAAATTCCATCCTAAAATGGCAAAATTGCATTTTTTTTGCATTTTTTTTGAAAAATATTTGGTCATGTCAAAAAAAAGCAGTACCTTTGCACCCGCTTTCGACCAAAAGGTAAAAAGTACGCCTCTATAGCTCAGTTGGTAGAGCACTAGATTTGTAATCCAGCGGTCGTTGGTTCGAGTCCGACTAGAGGCTCCAAGATCTTTGAAAATTGGGTGTGTTCCAGAGCGGCCAAATGGGGCAGACTGTAAATCTGCTGTCTTTCGACTTCGGTGGTTCGAATCCATCCGCACCCACACAATCGAGAGCTTACCTCTCGTTTAACGCGAAAGTAGCTCAGTCGATAGAGCACTAGCCTTCCAAGCTGGGGGTCGCGGGTTTGAGTCCCGTCTTTCGCTCTTATGCTGCTTTAGCTCAGTGGTAGAGCGCATCCTTGGTAAGGATGAGGTCCCGAGTTCAACTCTCGGAAGCAGCTCCATGAAACAAGGCAGGTCAACGGTCAAACATTGACCGGCCTTTTTTAAGTAAAATGACAATAAACAAACTATTTTTAGTTTATTAACGTTAATAAAAAATTAAAGAATTACTATGGCAAAAGAAAAATTTGACCGTTCGAAACCGCACGTTAACATCGGTACCATCGGTCACGTTGACCACGGAAAAACCACTCTGACCGCTGCTATTACTACCGTATTGGCAAAGAAAGGTCTGTCTGAGCTCCGTTCGTTCGACTCTATCGACAATGCTCCGGAAGAGAAGGAGCGTGGTATTACCATTAACACCGCTCACGTTGAGTATCAGACGGCTAACCGTCACTACGCTCACGTGGACTGCCCGGGTCACGCCGACTATGTGAAGAACATGGTTACCGGTGCTGCTCAGATGGATGGCGCTATCATCGTTGTAGCTGCTACTGACGGTCCGATGCCTCAGACTCGTGAGCACATCCTCTTGGCTCGCCAAGTAAACGTACCGCGTCTGGTTGTATTCATGAACAAGTGCGATATGGTTGACGATCCTGAGATGCTCGACCTCGTTGAGATGGAAATGCGTGAGTTGCTCAGCTTCTATGAGTTCGACGGCGACAACACTCCGGTTATCCGCGGTTCTGCACTCGGTGCATTGAACGGTGTTCCTGAGTGGGAAGAGAAAGTGCTCGAGCTTATGGACGCTTGCGACAACTGGATCCAACTCCCTGTACGTGCCGTTGATAAACCGTTCCTGATGCCGGTAGAGGACGTATTCTCTATCACGGGTCGTGGTACTGTTGCAACAGGTCGTATCGAGACCGGTGTCATCAAAGTTGGTGATGAGGTTCAGTTGATCGGTTTGGGTAGCGAAGGCAAGAAGAGCGTTGTAACCGGCGTTGAGATGTTCCGCAAATTGCTGGATCAAGGTGAGGCTGGTGATAACGTAGGTCTGCTCCTCCGTGGTATCGACAAAGATGAGGTTAAGCGTGGTATGGTATTGACTCACCCGGGTTGCGTTAAACCGTACAGTGAGTTCAAGGCTTCCGTTTATATCTTGAAGAAAGAGGAAGGCGGCCGTCACACTCCGTTCCACAATCACTATCGTCCGCAGTTCTACATCCGTACCATGGATGTTACCGGTGAGATCACTCTGCCGGAAGGAACCGAGATGGTAATGCCTGGTGATAACCTCGAGATCACTGTTAAGTTGATCTACCCGGTGGCTTGCTCTGAGGGTCTGCGTTTCGCAATCCGTGAAGGCGGTCGTACCGTAGGTTCCGGTCAGATCACCAAACTCATCGACTAATAAGTCGGCTTATGAGTAAAACGCTCGGGCTTCGAGCCCGAGCATTTTACGGAAGTCCTCCAATGGTAGGAGAGCGGTCTCCAAAACCGTTAATGTGGGTTCGATTCCTGCCTTCCGTGCAATGTTACAAAAATAGCTTCCAATCGGACTTCAACGTAAGTTGAGGCCTGATTGTTGGCGCGAATATAAGAATAATAAAAAATCTACTGATATGGCTTTTGTAGAAAACGTAAAAGAATCGTACAACGAGCTTGTTCATAAAACGAGCTGGCCGACTCGCAAAGAGTTGTCACAAAGCGCGGTGATCGTATTGATTGCTTCCATCATCCTGGCGCTCATCGTGTTCGCAATGGACAAGTGCTTTGACTCTATCATGTCATTTATTTACGGTCTGCTTTAAATCGAAAAATCGTAAATCGTTAAATCGTAAATCGCTTTATGGCAGAAAACAAAAAACAATGGTATGTGTTGCGTGCTATCAGCGGCAAGGAGAACAAAGTAGAAGAGTACATCAACAATGCACTCGTCTCTTCGTCCCTCTTCCGTGAGTATGTATCGCAAGTGCTCATCCCTCGGGAGAAAGTGGTGACGCTTAAGAACGGCAAACGTGTGGAGAAGGAGAAAAACCTGCTTCCCGGTTACCTGCTCGTTGAGTGCTACCTCTGCGATGAGAGCTTCCCGCTCTTGCGTAACATCCCGAACGTCCTGGGTTTCCTGAGCGGCGGTAAAACGACTGTTAAACCGGAACCGGTTTCGCAGGCGGAGGTCAACAAACTCGTTGGTCTGGCTTCCGAATCCGAGGTTCGTGCGGCAAGCGAAATCGAATTCCTTGTCGGCGAAAGCGTGAAGGTGGTAGACGGTCCGTTCAACGGCTTCAAGGGTACCATCCAAGAGGTTGCGGAAGATAAGCACAAACTCAAAGTAGTGGTTACGATCTTTGATCGCCAGACTCCGCTGGAGCTGGGCTACAACCAGGTAGAAAAAGAGTAGGAGACTCCGTTACAAGTCGTTAGTTACTACTCGGTAGTTTCAAATTTATTAACCGGCCGAGAATGATTATCATTCGCTATCAGGCCAAAAACTATTAACAAACGTAAAACTATGGCTAAAGAAATTGCTGGTTTTATCAAACTCCAAATCAAGGGAGGCGCTGCCAACCCTGCACCCCCGGTAGGCCCGGCTCTGGGTTCCAAGGGTGTGAACATCATGGAGTTCTGCAAACAGTTCAATGCCAGAACGCAAGACAAGGCAGGTAAAGTACTGCCGGTTATCATTACCGTTTACGCAGACAAGTCGTTTGACTTCATCGTTAAGACTCCTCCTGTAGCTATCCAGCTCCTCGAGGCTGCTAAGGTGAAGAGCGGTTCTGATCAGCCTAACCGTAACAAGGTGGCTACTATCACCGAGGAACAGGCTACGCAGATCGCACAAGACAAGATGGTTGATCTTAACTGCTTCACCGTTGAGTCCGCTCTCAAAATGGTCAAAGGTACTGCACGTAGCATGGGTATCGTAGTTAAATAACCTATTTCAATCAATCAACAATTATGGCAAAACTGACAAAAAAACAGAAGCTTGCTGCTGAGAAGATTGAAGCAGGTAAGCTGTACACCATCGAAGAGGCTGCTGCTCTCGTAAAAGAGATCACTACCACCAAGTTCGATGCAAGTGTAGATATCGACGTGCGTCTGGGTGTGGATCCCCGTAAGGCGAACCAAATGGTTCGTGGCGTGGTTGCGCTGCCGAACGGAACGGGTAAAGTTGTACGCGTTCTCGCACTCTGTATGCCGGATCAGGAGGCAGCTGCTAAAGAGGCAGGTGCCGATTATGTAGGTCTGGATGAGTATATTGAAAAGATCAAAGGCGGTTGGACAGACATTGACGTCATCATTACCCAACCTCAGATCATGGGTAAGATCGGTGCCCTCGGTCGTGTATTAGGTCCTCGTGGCTTGATGCCGAACCCCAAGAGTGGTACGGTTACCATGGACGTTGCGAAAGCAGTTAAAGAGGTGAAGGGCGGTAAGATCGACTTCAAGGTTGACAAGTTCGGTATTGTACATACCTCCATCGGTAAAGTAAGCTTCAGCGCTGACAAGATCGCTGAGAACGCACTCGCGTTCATCGAGACGATCAAGCACCTCAAGCCGGCTGTATCCAAAGGTGAGTACATCAAGAGCGTTTATCTTTCCAGCACGATGAGTCAGGGTATTAAGATTGATACCAAATCTCTCTAATCTCTAAAAATTACAGACAAGTATGAAAAAGGAAGATAAAAATCTCGTGATTGAAGCCTTAGGCGCTCAATTGGCTGAGTACTCGCACTTCTACCTCGTGAATATCGAGGGTCTGGATGCTGCGAAGACCAGTGAACTGCGTCGCGCTTGCTTCAAACAGGACATCAAGCTGCATGTGGCTAAGAACACGTTGCTGCAAAAAGCCCTCGAGGCCAAAGGCATCGACGCTGAACTCTTCGCTGCATTGAAAGGCAACACCGCTCTCATGCTTACCAACACCGGTAATGCACCTGCGAAACTCATCAAAGAGTTTACCAAGGGTGACAAGACGGGTGAGGCTAAGCCGCAACTCAAAGCTGCTTACGTAGAAGAGACTATTTACGTAGGCAAGCAAAACCTCGACTTCCTCTGCACTATCAAGTCGAAGAACGAACTTATCGCAGAACTGGTTGCATTGCTCCAGAGCCCGGCGAAGAACGTTGTTTCTGCACTGCAGAGCGGTCAAAACACCATCCACGGAGTTTTGAAAACTCTCGAAGAGAGAGCTTAAGCTTCGTAATAACGTTATAACGTAATAACGTAATAACGAAAAATTAAAACAACTGAATTAAAAAACATTTAAAATTTATACGATCATGGCAGATCTTAAAGTTATTGCTGAAACATTAGTTAACCTTACCGTTAAGGAAGTAAATGAACTCGCAACCATCCTCAAAGAGGAGTATGGTATTGAGCCGGCTGCTGCAGCTGTTGCTGTTGCTGCTGCTCCCGCTGCTGGTGCAGCTGCTGAGGCAGCTGAGGAGAAGACCTCTTTCGACGTTGTTCTCAAGAGCGCAGGTGCTAACAAGCTCCAGGTTGTTAAGGCCGTTAAGGAGCAAACCGGTCTTGGCCTGAAAGAGGCTAAGGACATCGTAGACGCTGCTCCGGCTAACGTTAAGGAAGGCGTTGACAAAGCTACTGCTGAGGCTTTGAAGAAAGCTCTCGAAGAGGTAGGTGCTGAGGTAGAACTCAAGTAATACCCCATTAACCAACCACCTATTGGTAGGGTGGAATAGGTTTAGATCCATACGCAAAATATGGGTCTAAACCTTTTCTGCTCAATAGGACAGAATGATTAAAAAACTGAAAAATTTGGTAATTATTTATGGGCGAAGATTAAAATAATATAAAAAGAAAGCCCGCCGATTTAGATTTAAATTATTCATTACCAACAGTTTAATTCTGTTAAACAATTATTAACCATATAAAATAATGGCTACAAGTAAAAAACAGCAGAGAGTCAATTTCTCGCGCATGCAGAAACACATGCCGTATCCTGACTTTCTCGAGATTCAGTTGAAGTCCTTCGAGGATTTTGTTCAGATGGATTCTACCCCTGAACAACGTCGTAAAGAGGGACTCTTTAAGGTATTCCAGGAGAACTTCCCGATCCAGGATACCCGCAACAGTTTTACCTTAGCTTTCTTGGACTACAGTGTGGACCGCCCCCGTTACTCGATCGAAGAGTGCATCAAACGCGGCCTCACCTATTCCGTGCCTTTGAAAGCCAAGCTGCGTCTGTCTTGCGAAGATCCGGATCATGAGGACTTCGATACCGTAGTAAGCGACGTCTATCTGGGTACCATCCCGTACATGACGCCGAAAGGTACGTTCGTCATCAACGGTGCCGAACGTGTCGTAGTAAGTCAGTTGCATCGTTCGCCGGGCGTGTTCTTCGGCACCTCAATGCACTCCAACGGCACCAAGCTCTATTCGGCGCGTATCATCCCGTTCCGTGGTTCATGGATCGAGTTCGCTACCGACATCAACAAGGTCATGTACGCTTACATCGACCGTAAGAAGAAATTGCCGGTAACAACCCTCCTCCGCGCCATCGGTTTTGAGTCCGACCGTGACATCCTCAACTGCTTCGATTTGGCAGAAGAGATCAAGGTTAACAAAGAGACCCTCCAATCCTGTCTCGGTCGTAAACTCGCCGGTGATGTGATGCGTGCTTGGGTCGAGGATTTCGTGGACGAGGATACCGGTGAGGTAAGCTCCATCGAACGTAACACCATCGTTGTGGAGCGTGAAGAAGAACTGACGCCGGAGAACATCGAGACCATTCTCGAGTCCGGTTCCAAGACTATCCTGCTCCATAAGCAGGAGGAGCGTGAGAACGACTTCGCCATCATCTTCAACACCCTGCAGAAAGACCCGGCTAAGACCGAGAAAGAAGCGGTGCTTTATATCTACCGCCAACTGCGTAACGCCGAACCGGCTGATGATGCAACGGCTCGTGAGATGATCCAGAACCTCTTCTTCTCCCAGAAGCGTTATGACCTGGGTGAGGTAGGACGTTACCGCATCAACCGCAAGCTGAACATGTCTATCCCCGACGATACCCGCGTCCTGACCAAGGAGGATATCATCGAGATCATCAAGTACCTCGTGTCGCTCATCAACAGCAACGCCGAGGTCGATGATATCGACCACCTCTCCAACCGTCGTGTTCGCACCGTCGGTGAGCAGCTGTTCAACCAGTTCGGTATCGGTCTGGCTCGTATGGCCCGCACCGTTCGTGAACGTATGAACGTTCGTGACAACGAGGTCTTCACGCCGACCGACCTGATCAATGCCAAGTCGATCTCGTCGATCATCAACAGCTATTTCGGTACCAACGCGCTGAGCCAGTTCATGGACCAGCAGAACCCGCTGGCTGAGATTACGCACAAGCGTCGTATGTCGGCCCTCGGTCCTGGCGGTCTGAGTCGTGACCGTGCCGGCTTCGAGGTACGTGACGTACACTATACCCACTATGGTCGTCTCTGCCCGATCGAGAGTCCGGAAGGTCCGAACATCGGTCTGATCTCGTCCATGTGTATCTACGCGAAAATCAACGACCTCGGTTTCATCGAGACCCCGTACCGTCCGGTTAAGGACAGCGTCGTGGACCTCGATAACGACCATGTTGTTTACCTCTCCGCAGAGGATGAGGAGGATAAGGTAGTAGCACAGGGTAACGCACCGTTGACGCCGGAAGGAAACTTCATCCGTAAGACCGTTAAGACGCGTCTGGGTGCTGAGTTCCCCGTAGTCGCTCCGTCGGAGGTTAACCTCATGGACGTAGCGCCGTGCCAGATCGCTTCTATCGCTGCTTCGCTCATCCCGTTCCTTGAGCACGATGATGCCCACCGTGCCCTCATGGGATCGAACATGATGCGCCAGGCAGTACCTCTGATCACCAACGAGGCACCGATCGTCGGTACCGGTATCGAAGATCAGCTCATCGCTGACAGCCGTACGCAACTCGTTGCCGAAGGCAATGGTACCGTCACTTACGTCGACGCCGACATCATCCGCATCAAGTACGACCGTTCCGAGGAAGAGGAGCTCATCAGCTTCGAACCCGACGAGAAAGAGTACAAGATGCCGAAGTTCGAGAAGACCAACCAGAACACGACCATTGACCTGCATCCTGTTGTCCGCAAAGGCGACAAGGTAGAGAAGGGTCAGATCCTCACGGAAGGTTACTGCTCGCAGGCCGGTGAACTGGCCCTCGGTAAGAACCTCAAGGTTGCTTATATCCCTTGGAAGGGTTACAACTACGAGGATGCTATCGTGCTCTCCGAGCGTATTGTTCGCGAAGATATGTACACCTCCGTGCACGTAGTAGAACAGCTGCTCGAGGTGCGTGACACCAAGCGTGGTATGGAGGAGTTCACCGCCGACATCCCGAATGTATCGGAAGATGCGACCAAGGACCTCGACGAGAACGGTATCATTCGCATCGGTGCACACATCGAGCCGGGTGACATCCTCATCGGTAAGATCACCCCGAAGGGTGAGACCGACCCGAGTCCGGAAGAGAAACTCCTCAAGGCCATCTTCGGTGACAAAGCCGGTGACGTCAAGGATGCTTCCCTCAAGGCCAGCCCGTCCCTCGACGGTGTCATCATCGATAAGAAACTCTACTGCCGTGCGAACAAAGACCGCAAGCAGAAGATGGATGATAAGATCACGATCACCGAGATGGATGGTAAGTTCAAACATCAGGCGGAAGTGCTCCGTGAGAATCTCATCGAGAAACTCTACACGCTGCTCAACGGCCGTCAGGCGGTCAGCGTCAAGGACATCCTCGGCACCGAGCTCATCGCCAAAGGTCAGCATTTCACCAAGGAGCGTCTCAACGAGATCGACTTCTTCTCTGTCCTCCTCGAAGGTTGGACCGCTGACGAGCACAAGAACGAACTCGTCGCTCAGTGCGTGATCAACTACATCGCGAAATATAAGGAAATGGACGCGCAACTCAAGCGCGATAAGTTCAACCTCACCATCGGTGACGAACTGCCCAACGGCATCATCCAGATGGCCAAGGTTTATATCGCAAAGCGTCGTAAGATCCGCGTCGGTGATAAGATGGCCGGTCGTCACGGTAACAAGGGTATCGTCTCCAAGATCGTGCGTGTCGAAGACATGCCGTTCCTCGCTGATGGTACGCCGGTAGATATCGTCCTCAACCCGATGGGTGTGCCTTCTCGTATGAACATCGGTCAGATCTTCGAGGCTGTCCTCGGTTGGGCCGGACAAGAACTCGGTGTCAAATTCTCGACCCCGATCTTCGACGGTTGTACCATGGAGCAGCTCGACGAGTGGACCGACAAAGCAGGCCTGCCCCGTGGCGGTAAGACCCAGCTCTACGATGGTGAGACGGGTGAACCGTTCGACCAGATGGCTACCGTCGGTGTGACCTACTTCATGAAACTCGGCCACATGGTTGACGATAAGATGCACGCACGTTCCATCGGTCCGTACAGCCTCATCACCCAGCAGCCGCTCGGCGGTAAGGCACAGTTCGGTGGTCAGCGTTTCGGTGAGATGGAGGTTTGGGCACTCGAAGCACACGGTGCTGCACACGTGCTCCAGGAGATCCTTACCATCAAGTCCGATGACGTCACCGGTCGTGCTCGTACATATGAGGCGATCGTCAAAGGCGAACCCTTCCCGACACCGGGGCTCCCCGAGTCGCTTAACGTGCTCCTGCACGAACTGCAAGGTCTCGCACTCAGTATTAAAATGGAATAATTTTGGAGGACTAATATGGCTTTTAAACAAGATAATAACAAGAAAACCGGTTTCACTAAGATCTCTATCGGTCTGGCTTCCCCGGACGAGATCATGCAGATCTCATCGGGTGAGGTGCTCAAACCGGAAACGATTAACTATCGTACCTACAAACCCGAACGTGACGGTTTGTTCTGTGAGCGTATCTTCGGTCCGACCAAAGATTACGAGTGCCATTGTGGTAAATACAAACGTATCCGTTACAAAGGTATCGTCTGCGAACGTTGCGGCGTAGAGGTAACCGAGAAGAAAGTGCGTCGTGAACGTATGGGTCACATCAAACTCGTCGTTCCCGTAGCACATATCTGGTACCTCCGTTCTCTGCCGTCTAAGATGGCAGCCCTCCTCGGTATCCCGACCAAGAAACTCGAGTCCGTCATCTACTACGAGAAATACCTCGTGGTCAATGCCGGCGCACTGGAAGGTCAGGAGATTGGCGAGAAGAACGAAGCAGATAAGAATCGTCTGCCCATCGAGAACAAGATGCTCCTCGATGAGGATCAGTACCAGCAAGTGATGGATATCCTCCCGGAGGGTAATGACCTGCTCGAGGATAACGATCCGAATAAGGTCATCATCAAGATGGGTGCTGAGGCTGTCTATGACCTCCTCTGCAACCTCGACCTCGACGGACTCTCTTACGAACTGCGTGCTACTGCCGACAAATCGTCGTCCGTACAGCGTCGTCAGGAGGCCCTCAAGCGTCTGCAAGTGGTCGAGGCCTTCCGTGCCTCCAACGGTAAGAACCGTCCCGAGTGGATGATCCTCCAGGCACTGCCTGTGACCCCGCCGGAACTCCGTCCGTTGGTTCCGCTGGACGGTGGTCGTTTTGCGACCTCCGACCTCAACGACCTCTATCGTCGCGTCATCATCCGTAACAACCGTCTCAAACGTCTCGTTGAGATCAAGGCGCCGGATGTCATCCTCCGTAACGAGAAGCGTATGCTCCAGGAGGCCGTTGACTCCCTCTTCGATAACAGCCGTAAGACCACGGCCATGAAGTCGGATGCTAACCGTCCTCTTAAGTCCCTCTCCGACTCGCTGAAGGGTAAACAAGGACGTTTCCGTCAGAACCTCCTCGGTAAACGTGTGGACTACTCCGCGCGTTCGGTTATCGTCGTAGGTCCGGAACTCAAGATGCACGAGTGCGGTCTGCCGAAAGAGATGGCAGCCGAACTCTATAAACCGTTCATCATCCGTAAGCTCATCGAGCGTGGTACCGTTAAGACCGTTAAATCGGCGAAGAAGATCATCGACCGTCGTGAGCCGGTTATCTACGAGATCTTGGAGCACGTTATGGAAGGACACCCTGTTCTCCTCAACCGTGCCCCGACACTGCACCGTCACGGTATCTTGGCCTTCCAGCCGAAGATGATCGAGGGTAAGGCTATCCAACTCCATCCGCTGTCCTGTGCCGGCTTCAACGCCGACTTCGACGGTGACCAGATGGCAGTGCACTTGCCGCTCTCTAACGAGGCAATCCTCGAGGCACAATTGTTGATGCTCGGATCCCATAACATCCTCGACCCGGCGAACGGAAACCCGATCACCGTACCGTCGCAGGATATGATCCTCGGTCTCTATTATATCACCAAGGAACGCACAGGCGCAAAGGGTGAAGGTCTCACCTTCTACTCCCAAGAGGAAACCCTCATCGCCCTCAACGAAGGTCGTGTGGACATCCACGCGAAAGTCAAAGTGCGTATCAACGGCGAGATTATCGAGACCACTCCGGGTCGTGTCATCGTTAACCAGTACGTCCCCGAAGAACTCGGATTCCAGAACGTGCTCATGAAGAAAGGTGCCGTAAAGGGTATCATCTCCAAGGTCATCAAGACCTGTGGTGTAGCGCGTACCGCGAAATTCCTCGATGACATCAAGGACCTCGGTTACTACCGTGCTTTCCGAGGCGGTCTGTCCTTTAACTTGAATGATATCCTCATTCCGGATGAGAAGAAGGAACTCACTGCCAAGGGTAACGCCGACATCGATGAGATCAACGAGCGTTATAACTACGGTATGCTCTCCGATGACGAGCGTTATCGTGCTACCATCGATACATGGAAGAAGGTCGACGAAGACCTCACCAACATCCTCATGGACCACATGAAGAAGGCCGACGACGGATTCAACTCCGTTTACATGATGATGGATTCCGGTGCCCGTGGTAACCAACAGCAGATCAAGCAGCTCGCTGGTATCCGTGGTATCATGGCTAAGCCGATGAAAGCCGGCGCGATCGACACCCGTCCCGAGATCGAGAACCCTGTCCTCGCTAACTTTAAAGAGGGTATGTCCGTGCTCGAGTACTTCATCTCTACCCACGGTGCCCGTAAGGGTCTGGCCGATACCGCCCTCAAGACCGCTGATGCCGGTTACCTCACCCGTCGTCTCGTCGATGTATCGCATGATGTCATCATCAACGAGGAAGACTGTGGTACCCTCCGTGGTCTGACCGCACGCGCCATCAAGGATGCCAACGGTCACGTCATCGCTTCCCTCACCCTCCGTATCCTCGGTCGTGTATCTGTACACGATATCCATGATAACGAAGGTAACCTTATCGTCGCTTCCGGTGAAGAGATCCGCGAAGCACAGTGTGAGGCCATCGAAGCAGCAGGTATCGAAGAGGTAGTCATCCGTTCCGTACTCACCTGTGAATCCAAGCACGGCGTTTGTGCGAAGTGTTACGGTCGTAACCTCGCTTCCCGTAAGATGGTTCAGAAGGGTGAAGCTGTCGGCGTCATCGCCGCACAGGCCATCGGTGAACCGGGTACACAGCTGACCCTCCGTACCTTCCACTCGGGAGGTCTTGCCGGAGGTGCTGCAGCGCAAGGTACCTACGAACTCACCCGTGAAGGTATCATCGAGATCGAAGATCTCCGTACCATCACAACCGCTGCAGGCGATACCATCATCGTCAGCCGGAAGAACACCCTCAACCTCAAGGACGAGAAGACAGGCGTCATCCTCGCTACCTTCGATATCCCGTATGCTTCCAAGCTCTTCGTTAACCAGAACGAGAAGTATCCGAAGGGTACCGTTGTCTGCGAGTGGGATCCGTATAAGACCCCGTTGATCATCGAACAGGATGGCTTCATCAAGTTCGAAGATGTCATCGAAGGCGTTACCTGTAAGACCGAGGTCGATGAGCAAACCGGTAAGCGTGAGGTTTCCATCACCGAGACCAAGGATAAGACCAAGATGCCGCAGGCACATATCGTCGATAAGGCAGGAAACATCCTCCGTTCGTACAACTTGCCGGTGAAAGCATCGCTTGCACTCACCGACGGTACCGAAGTACATATCGGTGATACCCTCTTCTCCATGGCTCGTGCTACCAACTCCGGCGGTGATATCACCTCCGGTCTCCCGCGTATCACCGAGCTCTTCGAGGCACGTAACCCGTCTAACCCGGCTATCGTGGCCGAGATCGACGGTGAGATCAGCCTCGGTAAGGTGAAACGTGGTAACCGTGAACTGTTCATCACCTCTAAATTAGGTGAGCAGAAAGCATATCTGATTCCTCTTACCAAACAGCTCCTCGTGCAGGAAGGTGACTTCGTTCGCGCAGGTCACGCTCTCTCAGACGGTGCCATCACGCCGGAAGATATCCTGGCTATCCAGGGTCCGACCGCTGTGCAGAACTACATCGTCAACGAGGCACAGGCTGTGTACCGTATGCAGGGTGTGGAGATCAACGATAAGCACTTCGAGATCATCGTTCGTCAGATGATGCGTAAGGTAGAAATCCTCGAACCGGGTGACACAAGGTACCTGGAAGGTGACATTGTGGATAAACTCGACTTCCTCGAGGAGAACGATCGTATCTGGGGAAGGAAAGTTGTCACGGACGCTGGTGACTCCGAGTCCCTCCGTGAAGGTCAGATCGTTACCGCACGCCGTCTCCACGATGAGAACTCTTCGCTCCGTCGCCGTGACAAGAAACTTGTCAAGGCACGTGACGCAGAGTGCGCTACGGCTAAACAGATCCTCCAAGGTATCACACGTGCCGCATTGGGTACCAAGTCCTTCATGTCGGCTGCATCCTTCCAGGAGACCACCAAGGTCCTCAACGAGGCTGCTGTCCGCGGAAAGGTCGATTACCTCGAAGGCATGAAAGAGAACGTTATCTGTGGTAACCTCATCCCGGCCGGTACCGGTCTCCGTGAGTTCTCCAAGATCGCCGTTCATAACCAAGAGGAGTACGCCGCCATCCAGGCCGCCCGTGAGGCTGCCGAGGCCGCTCTTAACGGAGAAGATCAGTTCTGATAACATCCTATGCAATGAAAGGAAGCCCTTCGGGGCTTTCTTTTTTTTCGGGGGTTTCTTTTTTTTCTTCTTCTCTCTCTTCGCCTCTCACACGTGGCTCGGACATAGGCGGATTAGTCCATCGCCGGCGCTCCCTCCCCGTCAACCCCATACAACGCCTTTATCCAACGCTTTCCCTCCCATCATCGCCATTACCCTCGTTATCCTCCGCTGCGCCGAATGGTTATCTCGTATCGTCCTCTGTCATTGCGTCATGTGCGACCTCTATGCCCTCTCTCCACAAGGCCGCAAAGGCCAGAGCCCCGCCCGATACGAGATAAAGGCGGGTGTAGCGCCATGCGGAGTGTAGCAGGCTGTCTACATCGATTGCATCGATGTGGGGGAACCCTTATTTGGCTTTTAGGGGGGATATATATAATATCATGTGTGTGGTGCGCGCGAATTTTTTACTTTTTTCTTGCATATATGCGAAAAAATTTGTACCTTTGCGCACTTTTTGTGTGCAAAGGTACAAAAAAATATTCGCATACGCAAATTTTTCTGCGGAATTTAAGAGAAATGGAGGAAAATACTCGGCATACAATGCCGGTTTCGTCCATTGATTCGGGATTGTATCCCGAGCTTCAGTACGTCCCCTTCAAGGAGCGTGAACTCCGTTTTTGGGGATCATTTTGGGCAATTTTTGCCCGATTTATAGCAAAAAAGTGTGGCAAATCACAAAAAAATGCTGTAAAATGACATTTTTATTGAAAGAAAATTTGCCTATATGAAAAAAAAATAGTACTTTTGCAGCAAAAATTTGTGGAACTCCACAGAAAAATGCTATAAAATATGGAATTTAAGCGAGATTATTACCTTCAAAAGCTCATTCGAGCAGAGCAGAACGATATGGTAAAAATCGTGACTGGCGTGCGTCGGTGCGGTAAGTCATATCTGCTGTTTAACATCTTTCGAAACCACCTGCTTTCGCAGGGAGTAGCGGAAGATCATATCATTGGCTTAGCATTAGATGATCGTCAGAACAAGAAGTTGCTTGATCCGGACAAACTGCTGGATTATATTGATGAGCACATTGTCAATGACGGAAAGACCAATTACGTAATACTGGACGAGGTACAACTGGTTGATGATTTTGTGGGAGTATTGCTCAGCTTGGGACACATGCGCAATGTTCAGACTTACGTATCAGGTAGCAACTCCAAATTCCTCAGCAAGGATGTCGTCACCGAGTTCCGCGGTCGCGGCTGGGAAATACGTGTGCGCCCATTGAGTTTTGCAGAGTACTATGAGGAGGTCGGCGGTGATAAAGGCGAAGCGCTGCAAGATTATTACACCTACGGAGGCCTGCCTGCTGTAGCTAAAATGAGTAAACCCGAGGAGAAAGAGGCATATCTAAAAGATGTTTATCGGACCATCTATCTGAAGGATATCATTGAGCGCAACCGATTACAGAACTCGGAAGGATTAGAACAAATCTTCAAGGTGCTTGCTTCGGCTATGGGTTCGACCGTCAATCCCGCTAAGATTGCTAATACCTTCAAATCCGTAACAGATATAAAAATCTCTACTCATACCATCTCCAAGTATTTAGAGCATCTGGAGGACGCATTCTTAATCAGCGAGGCAGAGCGTTATGATATCAAAGGGCGTAAGTATATTGGTGCGGACAGTAAGTATTATTTCGAAGATCCGGGCATACGTAATGCCATCCTCGGTTTCCGTCAAGTAGAGTTCAGTCATATGATGGAAAATGTGCTATACAACGAGTTATGTTCACGCGGATATAGCGTAGATATAGGACTCGTGGAGACATGGGAGAAAAACGAACAAGGCAAGACCGTTCGTAAGATATTGGAGGTGGATTTTGTGGTAAATCGCGGTTCACAACGTATTTACATCCAGTCGGCATTTATGTTACCGGATAAGGAGAAGATGGATCAAGAGCAACGTCCGCTGAAGAACATCAGCGATAGTTTCCGAAAGGTGGTTATTTCAGGCGATTATATGCGAGGATTCTATAACGATGACGGTATATACCGGATAGGAGTATATGAGTTCCTTCTGAACAGAGATTGCTTGGATGAATAAGCATAAACAATCACACCTCCCCCTTCGGGATTCTATCCCGCCATATTTTGCACTTCGGGCGCATTTTTACGCCCGCCAACTCACAATCTGCACTTTTTTCTTGCATATATGCGAAAAAATTTGTACCTTTGCGCACTTTTTGTGTGCAAAGGCACTCACGGGGTATTAGCTCATCTGGCTAGAGCGCAACACTGGCAGTGTTGAGGTGAGCGGTTCGAGTCCGCTATACTCCACTTAAATAACTATCCCAAATATATGGCAGAGATTTCAGTTAAGGAGAAGCTATCCGATATCTACCTGGATTTGAATATCCGTAGATTTGCGAACCACTACTTTGACAAAAGTGGTGGATGGTTATATCATAAGTTTGACCGCGTGGACGTAAACAAAAACGGTCATCCTGACGATTTCACAGAGGAGCAATTAGCGCAACTGAAAGCGGGTTTACATGACCTCGCCGATCGAATCCATAAAGCAGCAGATAATTTATAAAAAACACACCCCATAATATGGCAACATCAACGCAACAGAAACAAGAGTTATTCAAGAGTATCTGGGCAATCGCAAACGAACTGCGCGGCTCGGTTGATGGTTGGGACTTTAAGCAGTATGTTCTCGGCATGCTCTTTTACCGCTATATCTCGGAGAATATCACCAACTACATCAACGATGAGCAACGCAAAGCCGGTTATCCTAATTTCGATTACGCTGCGTTTGATGACGCAAAAGCAGAAGCAGCTCGTGCAAGTATCGTAGCGGAGAAAGGATTTTTTATCCTGCCGTCACAACTCTTCTGCAACGTCCGCAAGCGTGCCCACCATGATGATCAACTGAATATGACCCTTGACCAAGCGTTCAAATCCATCGAAGCCTCTGCTATTGGAACCGCAAGTGAGGATGACATGAAAGGTCTGTTCGATGACCTTGATGTCAACTCCTCCAAACTCGGCTCATCCGTCGATAAACGGAATGAACGTCTTGCGCGCATCTTGGACGCGGTCGGAGACATGAACCTTGAAGGACCGAAAGAGAACCGTATCGACGCGTTCGGCGACGCTTATGAGTTCCTTATGAAGATGTACGCAGGCAACGCCGGTAAGTCTGGCGGAGAATTTTTTACGCCACAAGAAGTTAGCGAACTCCTTGCGCGTATCGCAACGCTCAACAAGACCAAGGTGCGCAAGGTCTATGACCCCGCCTGCGGTTCCGGTTCGCTCCTCATGCAAGTTGCCAAAGTCATCGGCAAAGAGAACGTGCAGCAAGGTTTCTTCGGTCAGGAGATCAACCAAACGACCTATAACCTCTGCCGTATCAACATGTTCCTGCACGATATCAACTACAACCATTTCGATATCGCGCTGGGTGATACACTGCTCGAACCGCAACACTGGGATGACCAGCCGTTTGATGTCATCGTGTCTAATCCGCCGTACTCGATCAAATGGAAAGGCGACGACAGTCCTGTCCTGATTAACGACCGCCGTTTCTCTCCCGCAGGTGTGTTAGCGCCTAAATCAAAAGCCGACCTCGCATTCACAATGCACATGCTCTCTTGGTTAGCCACCGATGGAGCCGCAGCTATCGTTGAGTTCCCGGGTGTACTCTATCGCGGAGGAGCAGAGCAGAAGATCCGCCAGTACCTCGTCGATAATAACTATGTCGATGCAGTCATCCAACTGCCAGCAAACCTCTTCTTCGGTGTATCAATTGCAACCTGTATCATCGTCATCCGAAAGAACAAGACGGACAACAAAGTGCTGTTTATCGATGCCTCGAATGAGTTCGTGCACGAAGGCAATAAGAACAAGCTGACAGAAGAGAATATCAAACGCATCCTCGGTCTTTATACCCACCGTAAAGAGGAACAGCACCTAAGCGCTTTGATTAGCAATACGGTTATTGCGGACAATAGTTATAACCTCTCCGTTAACTCCTACGTTGAGCAAGAGGACAACCGTGAAGTCATCGACATCGATGCTCTCAATGCCGAACTCAAGCAGATAGTAGCCCGTGAGAACGAACTGCGTGCGCAGATTGACGAACTGATTGCCAACCTCTAAATAGCGCGCCTTATGACACAGATTGAACAAATGATAAAGGACATGTGTCCTTATGGCGTCGAGTGGAAGACGTTTGCCGATCTCGGTACGTTCTACGGAGGTTTATCTGGCAAGAACAAAGACGACTTCAAAGATGGTAATGCCAAATATATTACCTATCTTAATATTGGCTGCAATCCTGCATTACGTTTTGATATTTTGGAAACCGTTAAGATGGGGCCTAACGAGAAACAAAATACAGTTCAATACGGAGATGCTTTATTTACAGGTTCATCAGAGACCCCAGACGAGTGTGCCATGTCTTCTGTTGTAACAGAGCAACCGACCGAAAATATCTATTTGAATAGTTTCTGTTTCGGATTCCGTTTCAATAGCTTGGATGGTATTTGTCCGGCATTCTATAAGCACTATTTTAGATGTGACGCCTTCCGCAAGGCCGTACGTCGCACGGCTAACGGCACTACGCGTTTTAACGTCTCTAAAAAGGAGTTTGCTAAATTAGAAATTCCCATACCACCCCTCGAAATTCAGCAGCGCATTGTAGATATCCTCGACAAATTCTCGGCACTCGCAGCGGAGCTGCAAGCGGAGCTGCATTTGCGTCGTAAGCAGTACGAGTACTATCGTACCCAACTACTTACGCCACACTCGGAAAGCAATTCTGCTGACAATACCGATGATTGCAATTGGGTTACAAAAACGCTTGGTGATGTTTGTGATATTAAAAATGGTAAAGACTATAAGCATTTGAACGATGGTAAATATCCTGTATATGGATCAGGGGGTATTATGACTTACAAGGATCAATACGTTTATGACAAACCATCTATTCTATTACCTAGAAAGGGTTCGATTGGTAAAATACATTACGTAGATGTTCCCTTCTGGAATGTAGATACTGCTTTTTACACCGTAATCGACGAAAATCAAGTTTTGCCGAAGTATCTGTTCTATTATCTGAGCACTATAAACTTAGAAGCATATAATACCGGTACTGGTGCTATTCCGAGTTTAACTCAGACAGTATTAAAGACGATTGAAGTATCATTCCCCCCACTCACTGAGCAAGCCCGTATAGTTTCTATCCTTGACAAATTCGAAGCACTCACAACGAGCCTTTCCGATGGTATCCCTGCAGAGCAAGCAGCACAGCAGAAACGATATGAGTATTACCGCGACAAGCTGCTGACCTTCCCGATGGCGGAGAAATAGAGGACCTCCGTTATTATAATCCCGCAGATGACATCTGCTGGGATATATAGACAGAGGGCGGAACGCAGAGATAACAGATCATTAAAAACAGAAAAGATAAACCCCCAATGGAGAAATTCGTTTGGAAGCAACATAAGGATATTTTTAAGGGTGTGGGGATATACCATATCACTTTCGTGATCAGCGGCAGACAACCGTTGTTGGGAAACTTGGCTATTGATCACGATGAGCCGCGATGCCTGCCAACCGATTTAGGAAGAGCCATATCGCATGATTTAGAACATATCCAGCAACGCAGGGCATACGTCCGCCTTCTTGCCAAGCAGTTGATGCCAGACCATCTCCACGTGCTGCTATATATCACCGATGACTGCGGCGTCTCCATCAAGGAGATAGCACGAGGTATGCGCCAGGGATGGCGACAGTTCATGCCCGCCTCTGTCCGTATAGACCCGCAGATGACATCTGCGGAAGGATATAAACAGATGCCGGAAGGAGAGACGCAGATGCCGATGTTTGAGACACCATTCTTCCGCACACTCGCGCATAAAGGGCAATTGGATGCGATGATTCAATATATACACGATAACCCTCGTCGCGCGATGCTTAAGCTACAGAACCCCGACCTGTTCACCTTGCGCAGGGACACGCGGGTGGGCGAGTTATGCTTTTCCTCGTTGGGCAATCTCTTTCTCTTGGATTATCCGGACAAGCAGTCCGTCATCTGTTCCCGTTTGCTAAGCGAGCAACAGATAGCCGCACAACAAGCGGATGTGCTCCGCCAAGCCAAGAACGGTTGTATTACGGTTACTGCCGCTATCAGTCCGGGGGAGAGACAGATAGCGCGAGCCGTTCGGGAAGCAGGCTTTCCGCTTATTATTCTTCTCAAGGACGGTTTCCCAAAAGCGGGCGATCCGCATGAGAAATACTACAAACCCGGAGGAGTCTATTTTGAGACATGTGCAGCCGGTCGGCTCTTGCTTTTGGAACCCACTGCGGAGACTCTGACCTTGCCGGATATACAAACATGCACCGAACAGACACTCCGTGACAAGGCGGAAGCCAGACATTGGAGTTATCAACCTATACCTGTCTCCTCTGACCGCTACCGTATGATGGCTGCCAATGAGATAGTCAAAATGCTATGCCCATGAAACTAATCGCTGAAAACCCGCAATCGACAGTTGTATCCAAATACGAGTACAAACCGTCTCCCCGCACCGCCTATCAAAGTGAGGCGCAGTTAGAGGATGCACTCATAGCCCAACTGAAAGCGCAAGGTTATGAGTACCTCGATATCCATACCAGCGAGGAACTCGAAACAAACCTCCGCAAGCAATTGGAACTCCTCAACGGCATCACATTCACGGACAACGAGTGGAAAGGTTTCTTCCGTACGCATCTTGCCAACCAAGGGGCATCGTTCAAAGACAAAACAACGCTTCTGCAAGATGACAAGACTTCGCAGTTGGTACTCATCCGCGATAATCGCACTTTCCAGAACATCAAACTGATTGACAAGAAGCATATCCACGAGAACCGCCTGCAGGTCATCCATCAGTACAAAGCCGAAGCCGGAAAACGCAAATGCCGTTACGATGTAACGATCCTCGTGAACGGTCTTCCGATGGTGCATATCGAACTCAAGAAACGCGGCGTCGCCATCAAAGAGGCGTTCAACCAGATCAACCGCTATCACCGCGATGCTTTTGGTATCGACAACGGTCTGTTCGACTATGTGCAGTTGTTCGTCATCAGTAATGGCACCGAGACCAAATATTATTCCAACACGACCAGTCGTGGTGCGTTCACCGAACTGAACCGCAAGAAACCCAACGATGCCATCCTCGAAGATGGCACCAAGACCTGCGATTCGTTTGAATTCACTTCCTATTGGGCTGACCGCGAGAACACGCCTATCCGTGAACTGACGGACTTCACGGCTACCTTCTTTGCTCGGCATACGCTTCTCAACATCCTCACCCGCTATTGCGTCTTCACCGCCGACCAGAAGCTGATGGTGATGCGGCCTTACCAAATCGCCGCAACCGAAGCCATCCTGCAAAAAGTCCTCATCGCTACCAACCAGCGCAAGATGGGCACTATCGATGCAGGCGGTTTCATTTGGCACACAACCGGTTCCGGCAAGACCCTCACATCCTTCAAGACCGCACAACTATGCACCCAACTCGACTATGTGGACAAAGTGCTGTTTGTTGTGGACCGCAAGGATCTCGACTATCAGACCATGCGCGAATACGAGAAGTTCAAGAAAGGTTGCGTCAGTCATAACAAATCAACCGCCGTACTGCACGAGCAGTTGAGCAAGGACAAAGATCGTATCATCATCACGACTATCCAAAAACTCAACCAGTTCTGCAAGTCCGAACATAAGCACCCCATCTACGACAAACACGTCGTCATCATCTTCGATGAGTGTCACCGCTCGCAGTTCGGCGATATGCACAAACTGATCGTAAAGCGCTTCAACAAATACCATATCTTCGGCTTCACCGGTACGCCAATCTTCCCGGAGAACGCACAGCAGGCTTTGCTCACAACCGCACAGACTTTCGGCGATTGTCTGCATACCTACACGGTCATCAATGCGATTGCCGATGAGAACGTACTGCCGTTCCGCGTCGAGTATATCAAGACCGTCGGAACGAAAGACGGAATCGAGGATGCGCAGGTGCACGATATCGACCGTGAACGGGCATTGATGGCTCCGGAACGAATCCATAATATCGTGGAGTATATCTTGCAGCACTTTGACCAGAAGACTTATCGCAATCGCACCTATAAACTGGACGACAAACGCGTCACGGGCTTTAACTCCATCCTCGCAACCGCTTCCATCGAAGCCGCCAAACTCTATTACACGGAGTTCCAGCGTCAGCAGGATCTGCTACCTGAAGACAAACGGCTGAAGATAGCCCTCATCTACAGCTATGGAGCGAACGAAGAGGTCGAACTGAATGGTATTCTTGATGAAGAGAACAGTGATAGTGCCGCTAAATTAGACAAGTCCTCTCGCGACTTCCTCGAAGCAGCGATTGCCGACTACAACGACATGTTCGGCTGCAATTTCGATACGTCCTCCGATCAGTTCGGTAACTACTACAAAGACCTGTCTAACCGCATGAAGAACCGCGAACTGGACATGCTCATTGTGGTCAATATGTTCCTCACCGGTTTTGACGCAACGACCCTCAACACCCTCTGGGTCGATAAGAACCTGCGTCAACACGGACTCATGCAGGCTTACAGCCGAACCAACCGCATCCTCAACACCATCAAGCAGTTCGGTAACATCGTTTGTTTCCGCAATCTGGAGAAAGAAACCAATGATGCGATTACGCTCTTTGGGGATAAGAACGCTTGTAACATCGTCCTGCTCAAGTCGTACGACGATTATATCAACGGCTATACCGACGAGAACGGCAAGAAGCATATCGGTTTTGCCAAGATTGTTGATGCGCTCAAGCAACTCTTCCCGGATCCGGCGAACATGCCTCTCGCAGGTGAAGAAAAAGAGAAGGAGTTTATCCGGCTCTTTGGTTCTTACCTCCGCATGGTCAACCTGCTCAACACCTTCGACCGTTTCGAAGAAGACAAACCCAACTACATCTCCGATTTCGCGGAACAAGACTACAAGTCCGTTTACCTCGATCTCAGCGAGAAATACCGTCATCATACGGAAGGCGATGCAGTCGATATCAACGATGACCTCACCTTCGAGATCGAACTCATCAAGCAGGTCGAGATCAATATCGATTACATCCTCGAACTCATTGCCAAGAAGTACGGCAAAGACAAAGTGGTCGATGGTCCGACGCTCGAAGAACTGCTCTCCAAAGCAATCGGCTCCAGCCCTGCATTGCGTAATAAGCGTGAACTCATCGACGCCTTTGTTAAACGTTACTCGCCTGACAAAGAGATTGGCAAGCAGTGGATGAGTTTTGTCCATGAACAAGCAATGCAGCAACTCGATGAGATCATCGTCTCCGAAAACCTCAAACGTGAAGAAACGATTGCTTTTGTGCGCAAAGCCTTCCAGACAGGCGAAGTGGAGATGCAAGGTACTGCCATCACGCAATGCCTGCCGCCTCTCCCGCTCTTCAGCCCCAATAACGAACGTGCGGCTACCAAACAGCGCGTACTGGAGAAACTATGCGCTTACTTCGAACGTTTCTATGATATCTATGAGTTCGCCGAATTTCATATCCATATCGACACCTACAACGACAATAGTACCAATATTAATATAGAAAATTAACGCAAAATTTGCATATTTCAAAAATTTGCAGTAATTTTGCACCCGAAATAAATCAACGGCATATTCTGTCCCAACAAATCGGCAAAATTTAACAAAGATGAGAATGTGCCCCAATATCCATGGTCTGCATGGATAGGTGGGGTATCTTTGTGCATTTGCCGATGCAGTTGGGAGCCCCATCTATTCCATGCCTTTTTAAAACTGCGCATATGAGTATAAAAAACTTTGGAGGCATCGTCCATATCGGTACCTATAACGACCATCACAAAGAGGCAACCTTCCACGTTCCTCCCGGCACTAACACCGCCGACCTCATTCGTGCTTTCATGTCAGAATCCGCCGAAGACGTCTCCTTTTCGTCAGTTAGTCCAGAATCTCATTCCGAGAAAGAGCCGCGTCTCAAACAACTCTTCGATGATCCGCAGCGCACCTCTGAAGAAAGCAACCGCTTTCTCAATTTCCTCTCCGATCATAACATCCGCTCGCGTCTCATCGACAGCAGCCAAGACAATCCTATCCTCAACGCGGTTGTTTGTTTCTGCGTCAAATGGCGCAATCTCCGCTATATCGAATCCAAATATAGTCCTTCTGCCGTACTCCGTTTCCTTACCGACACCTGTTCACTCCAAACCGACCGTGTTGCAGACCGTGCAATCGCCAACGCACTCGGTGTGATGATCAAAAACGGATACGACAAAGTTATGTACGAAGACGTGTGTGACTATTTTTAATTCATGCACAAGCATGCACAAGCATTTTTTCTAAAGTGCTGCTCATCCCTTGATTTATAAGCGATCCCGACGGGTCGCTTTTTTTGTGCGCTTGTGCGTCAACTATGCACAAGCCATGCACAAGGTTCCAAAACCTCTACCTTTGCACCGCTTTTCGGAGTTAACATCCCTCCGAGATCCGATGCCTATGCGTATTAGAAATCCCAAAATCAAAATCGTGTGGTTTGCCCGCGATCTTTATGACCCTCGCGTCATACACGCCTGTTCGGCGGATGGCAAACAACTTACCCTCACCAAATGCGTCATCCCCGACAAGCGACGAGTCAAATCGCTTCTCTATTCGGATGGAAAAATGCATTTCTTCTCGCTTTGCCGCGGTAAACTCACCGAGGTCTTCGATAACTTCGGTATCAGCTGGAGAACACCCGGCATGCATTGCCATAACGGCAAACGAGGAAACGACTATCCGCAAATGCGTGATTATGGCGCATGGTATTGCCATATCATCGTCCTTCTTACGTTCCAAGGACCGCGACCAATCGGGAATGACGGACAGTTCTTCGAAGCCGACCACAAAAATGGTGACGTCACCGACTATTCCAACGAAAATCTCGAATGGGTATCCCGTCAGGAAAATCGTTGGCGGTCCAACCATGTCCTCAAGGTCCTCCGTGTCAAAGGCATCAACCCTACCACCTACACCGGTTCCCAGATGGACAAGTGGTTCGCCCTCTTCCGTTGTTACGAAAAAGCCAACCGCCTACCCCTCCACATCCCTGCCGTCGATCTCCTTCGTGCCTTCGACCGCTTTACCCTCACCGACCCCCTCGCCGCTGCGGCAAAGGAACCCGGCCGTGACTTCGACATCTTCGTCGAACGAGATTAGTACGTCCCCTGCTTTGAATGACAATTCAAAGGTAAACATTGTTAATTATCGTCGGATACCATCCGACAAATCAATTTGCATTTTTGTTTTATCATTAAAACAACATTATCATTATGGAAAATCAAGAATTCAAAACTGAAAATTTAAAACTCTTGCGCTCCCTGCGCACCCAAGAAAAAGCCCTCAAAGCACGTATTGACGAAATCAGTCCCAAAGCCGCTGACGAAGCCGTCGCCATCCTTGCCGAGCAAGGCCTCGACCGCGGTGAGTTCGATGTCGATGGAGTAGGTACCTTCCAACTCCAGCGTACCGATGTCTTCAATCTCGCTGACTACAACAAGTACAAAGGCGAAGAAGCCGTCAACTGGCGTTCAGAAGCCAAGAAGAAAATCAAAGCGCAGAACGCCGTCAAAGCCTGCACCGCTTCCATGTCCGGTTTCCTCAAAACCTTCGTCGAACTCAACCCCGACAAAGAACCCGATGAGATCAAACTCACCGTTAAATGCGTCGGCCTCGACTAAAAGAAAACAGAAAAAGAACCAAAAAGATTAAAGAAAAAAGCGTAGTAGAGAGACTCTCTGCATAGTATATACTCTCTCTGTAGTCTCTCTCACTACTTTTTCAAAAATTTTTATGGAATCCTTAGACGACATTATCATCAAGCGGGATAGTTGGACCACCATGCTCGAATTGCTCAAACCCTACATCGCGCCCCAAAACTGGCACATGATAGGACCGGCCAAAGAGCAATGGAACGCCATCCCGCTCCAACGCCAGCGTCAGATCTGGGTCACACTTTGGGAACAGAAAATGCGCGGTCTGAAGATCAAAGATCACCCGTACTACGCCATCAAAGATTGTGTTCCCATACCCTTCAACTGGAACGGCACAGACCATATCAACTCCATGATGAAGTCCTTCAAAATGGTCTCTGCCAAGTACTTCGACTGCTACGGAGTTTACACCCTCAAAGCCGCCCAAGCGTTCCAACTAAAAGATGTTAAACCACTAAATTACAAATCATTATGAACGTTGAATTAATGAAAGGCATAGCCTCCATATCCGGCACAGTCAGCCGTTATCGCGATGGACGAAAACTCGTCGCTCGCACGTACAAAAGAACCGGTAAGACCTGTTTCTACGTAGTAGACCCGCGTCATCGCCGTACTAAACCCACCAAGTCCGAACTCAAAGCCCGTTCCAATTTTGGTGCCATCGCCTCTGAGGTTGCTCGCAGGTTAAGAGAAGGTGACACCCGTCCACGTTCCGTTATCTGGAAAGAAGTCGCAAAAGAACTGCGAGAAGAGTGAACCAAGTTTACAACAAGACCATCACGGGATCATCTCCCAATAGTAACACTATAACAATATGAAGACAGTAAAATTAGAAAGAGTATATTTTTCAACAATTGCCAACCGATTGGGGGCAAAGATACACATGGAGACGAGTATAGAACAAGTGAACATCCTTGTCTGCGGATGGAACAACCGTCGTGAGCGAAGAGGTTTGAGCCGAATCAATTTTGCACAACGCATCAAAGACGAGAACGAATGGCGTGAAACGCGCGGCTTACCGCCAGATTATGAACGGTTCATGTTCGTAGATGAGTTAGTGTTGTTTTCGCGCTATGCAGGTTATGATCTGACGCATTAACAGTTTTTTTAAGATAAAGGAGAGTGAGTCGACCACTTTCCTTTTTTTATATTATCTTTGCACCGGATTTCGAAAAACTAACCCGAACGTAGTACGTCCCCTTTGAGGAACGTCAGTTCCGATTAAAAAATTTAATTAACATCCTTATGACCCACAATCAGATTTACAAAATCATCGAGACCGTCGTCCTCGCCCTCCTGACCTGCTGCGCAGTGGGACTGGGTATGACCAGCTGCAAGGTATGGCGGACCGTAAACATGACCGCTACGTACACAACCGCACAAGACTCGGCGAAAACCGCCACGACGATTCAGATGAAAACCGTCGAAGAGTATCACGGCGCAAAGAAAAAGTAACGATTTAACAATTTAACAGTTTAACAATTTAACGCCTATGGCAGTCGTTGAATTTGATCCGGGAATTGATTCGGTGCGTGGCATTCTGATGGGAACAGACCCTTTCTATATCCGCCGTTACCCGGGAAAAGAAGGCGTGATGCATATCGTTCAAGCACGACCGAACCGATCGGATCATATTCCCTCTGCCGCCGAAGCGCACACACGAATCGTCTTTGCACAAAAGTACGGACATGAAAAACACCTCGCGTTCCTCGAACGCACCCTCAAAAACCAAATGGAAATCCCATTTGACTAACAGTTTAACGTTTTAACAATTTAACAACTTAACATTTTTGTATGGCAAAAATCACATTACACGGCATGTTTGCCCGGGTGAGAGGAAAATTCAACAAGTCGGAAACGCTCTACTTCAAACGTTGCCCCTGTGGCAAAGAGCAGTTGGGTGTCGACCTCTTGAACCCTTCCAAGGCTAACGACCATAAGAACATCCAAGCCCAGAACGCACTCAAAACTGCCTCGCAAGCAGCCAAGACGGCACTTGCAGATCCTACCGAACGCGCTACCCTCGAAGCAGCCTTCAAAGCCCAATCGAAGTACACCTCTCTCTTCGCGTTCACCGTCGCCCAGAAGTACGTCAAACCCAACTTCGGCGACTAACCGTCTAACAATTTAACAATTTAACCCCTCTCATCGAGCTTAGAGGAGCTCTCGTTCAGAAACCCGAGACACAAACCGAACGTAGTGTTTGTGGATCGGAGAGCGAGAGCATCCGAGTACTCCCTTCCAAAATGCAGTTTTGGAACATGTACGAGGATAGCTCGCGCGAAATGGCACATGTAGAATGGAGCGCCGGTATCGACTCTGTATCCGGCGCATTGAGCAAACCGGGGAACAATCCCCAACACAGTTGTAACAAGATGCTGCTCGGTACCCACCGCGTAGCACCGACGGAGAACAACCAGTGTAACCGCTTGTACCTCCGCAAGAAAACAGTACGTACCACGCCTGTCACGGCGGATGAGGCAGCAGCACGCCTGCGTTTCAGCACCGTAGCAGCGATGGTGAAACAGCGTAAAGGCGACCTCACCAAGATCGCAGCCGACCAGGCAGCCTTCCTGGAACAGAAGGACCTCGCAGACGGTAAAAAGACCCTCAAGGCCTATTATTGGAAAGTCTGCGGCGACGCGTACGATGAAAGCCTCGCTAACGGCTAATGGTCGAATGAAAGGAAAAAGTGCTCTTTGGGGCACTTTTTCTTGCGTATGTCAAAAAAAAGTTGTACCTTTGCGCTCAATATTGAAGAACGCTTATGAATACTTTGAAATGTCCGCATTGCGGAAACGTGTTTACGGTCGATGAGAATGACTACGCTGCGCTGTTAGGGCAAGTGAAGAATGTGGAGTTCGAAGCCGAACTGAATCGTCGTGTGCGTGAGTTGGAACAGACGCAGCAGGCGCGTCTGACCGCTGAGAAACAGGCCGATGCGGCTCGTCAACAAGCTGATGCGGCACGTGTGCAGTTGCAGATCCAGCAACTCCAATCGCAGTTGCAGCAGGCGGAGCAGCAGAAAGAGTTGGCGGTAGCGCAGGTGCGGCAGAAAGCGACGGAGTCGTACATGCGGCTGGATGCGCAGCTGAAAGCGGCGCAGGAGCAGGTGCAGTACTACAAGGACCTGAAGATCCGGCAGTCGACGAAGATGGTAGGCGAGACGCTGGAGATCCACTGCTCGACCCAGTTCAACCAGTACTTGCGGCCGATCATGCCCAATGCCTATTTCGAGAAGGATAACGAGGTGGTAGGCGGCACGAAAGGCGATTTCGTGTTCCGCGACAAGTCCGACGACGGGGTGGAGTATATCTCCGTCATGTTCGAGATGAAGAACGAGAACGACGAGACGGCATCGAAGCATAAGAACGAGGATTTCTTTGCGAAGCTGGATGCCGACCGCAAGAAGAAGAACTGCGAGTTCGCCGTGCTCGTGTCGATGCTGGAACCGGACAGCGACCTGTATAATGGCGGCATCGTCGATGTGAGCTATAAGTTCGAGAAGATGTATGTCATTCGACCTCAGTTCTTTATCCCGCTCATCACGCTCCTTTGTCAGACCAGTCGCAAGAGCCTGGAAGCCAAGCGGGAACTGCAGCGCGCCAAGGATCAGCAACTGGATGTGACGCATTTCGAAGAGAAGTTAGCGGATTTCCAGGATAAGTTCGGCAAGCATGTGCTCAGTGCGCATAAGAACTACGAGGATGCGATCAAGTCCATTGATGCATCTATCAAAAACCTCGAGCGCGTCAAGGAGGCACTGACAACCTCAGCGAACCAGCTCCGCCTGGCCAATAACAACGCCATGGAACTGACTATCAAACGCCTGACGCAGGGCAACCCTACCATGCGGGCGATGTTCGATGAAGCTCAAGGCAAGCAAGAATAAGCGGGGCGACTCCTTTGGGGTCGTCTTTTCTTATGCGTTCGTGGATATAGTAGTCATACGTGCCGTCGCGGAAGGGATTGCCGCCCAGACCGGCTACGGCACAGCAGTCGATGAGCGAGAGCGTACCGTCTTCGTTGGTGACGATCTTATGCGCTTTCAAGCCTTCCAGCACTTGTTGCGCTTCTTTCTTGTAATTCTTGTCCAGCACGCCGATACGAACACCTTTCGCCATGGCGTAGCAGTACATGGCCGAGCAGGTAGATTCCAAATAATTACCTTCCTGATCGCCTTTGTCGGGTACTTGGTACCAGAGGTGGGTATCCTTGTCTTGCACAGCCATTAAGGCTTCCATGACGCGGTTGAGAATCGCGATGAGTTCCGGTCGTTCGGGTTGATCCGCCGGCATGAGTTCCAGCACATCAACCAATGCCATCACGTACCATCCTTCAGCGCGCCCCCAACTCTCGGCACTGCAACCGGTGACGGAATCCGACCATGCCATCTGACGGCTCTCATCCCAGCCGTGGTGGTTGAGACCGTTCGCCTTACGCGTGTGCTTATCTACGGTGAGAAATTGGTTAGCGATGTCGGACCACGCCTCGGGTTCGGGTTTCCATGCCGCATAACGGGCATAGAAAGTGGTGCCGGTGAACAGACCGTCCAACCACATCTGGTGCTCATACACCTGCTTATGCCAGAATCCGCCTTCGGCGGTACGCGGTTGGTTACGTAACTGATCGCGTAAAGTCTCGATAGCAGTGAGGTATTGCGGTTGAGGGTTGATCTCATTGAGCAGAATGAGGAAGTTACCTCCCTGAATACGGTCCATGTTATACAGACTCTGCTTGTAGGTGAGAATTGCACCGTCTTCGTTGATGAACTGGTCCGCAAACCGCTGGGCATGGTTGAGATAGACCGTGTCACCCGTCTCGTTGTATAACTCCACAAACGCACGGGCCATGAGGGTAGGGGTGTACTCCCATTTGGGTTTCTCCGCACCGTCGCAGGTCCATAACTCAGGATTATGCCTCATCTCACTCTTACCGATCTCTTGCGCCAGTTGCAGCGCGTTGTTGGAGGAACATGCCGTCAAGACGATGGCGAAAACGAACAGAATCTTTTTCATGTGATAAACGATTTGTGAGTGCAAATTTACTGCTTTTTTTTCATATTTGGGCCTTTCTGAGGTCTAAAATTCAAGAAAATGCACTTTTTTTGCATTTTTTTGCCAAAAAATTTGCGTATATCAAAAAAAAGCAGTACTTTTGCACCCGCTTTTGAAAAACGAAGTTAATCGTACCTCACTGGGGTTAAGAGAGAAAGCAGCGATCTTAAGCTTGTTATTAAGAAAAAATTGCGGAAATAGCTCAGTTGGTAGAGCACGACCTTGCCAAGGTCGGGGTCGCGAGTTCGAGTCTCGTTTTCCGCTCTTTTTTTTTGCCCAGATGGCGGAATTGGTAGACGCGTGCGTTTCAGGTGCGCATGCCGCGAGGTGTGCAGGTTCGAGTCCTGTTCTGGGCACCCCAAGCGCAGGTGGTGAAATTGGTATACACGCTACTTTGAGGGGGTAGTGGTCGCAAGATCGTGTGAGTTCGAGTCTCATCCTGCGCACAAGGGTTGAAATCGACCCAAAATCTGCCCAAATGACTTTCACAGATGTGGAAGTCATTTGTCGTTTATAACATAAGTTTAATCTTTTTTCTCCCGCCATTATGCGGACAGAGGCTGGTAAAGATAAAAAGATGGGTGAAAATGTGAAAGTATGAAAGGAGTTATTCTTTCAACCAAATATCCGGCATACGTGTCTTAAACTCTGGATCAATGTTATGACATTGCTCTTTAACAATGCCACGAACGATGTCGATAGCTGATGTGGTTTCTATTTCTGCCATAAAAAAGGGCTTAAATGTATATTATATATTAATATATAATATAGTATATATTGCTCAAAAATTGGTCATTTCTTGGCTCGTTCTTCCTGTCATCCTAGCCTTGACTGTCGGTTGACCGTCGGCTCACCGTCGGCGGACTATGCTATTTCGAAGTACCCGGATGTTGCTTTTACCTCTCCCATTCAATCCCGCAGAGACATGCGGGGAGTTTGGTTCCGTGTTCTTTATGATGCGCGATGAAGGCGCAGCAATACCCGTGCCGCGGACAGGCTTCTTTCGTGCAAGGACAGTCTATGGAGTTATGTGGACAGGGCATGGTTAATCGTTTTGTTCTCCGCCACTTCTTAGCCGCAAGGGCACGATTATTTCTTAGCCGCAAGGGCACGATTATTTCTTAGCCGCAAGGGCACGATTATTTCTTAGCCACAAGGGCACGATTATTTCTTAGCCACAAGGGCACGATTATTTCTTAGCCACAAGGGCACGATTATTTCTTAGCCACAAGGGCACGATTATTTCTTAGCCGCAAGGGCACGATTATTTCTTAGCCACAAGGGCACGATTATTTCTTAGCCACAAGGGCACGATTATTTCTTAGCCACAAGGGCACGATTATTTCTTAGCCGCAAGGGCACGATTATTTCTTAGCCACAAGGGCACGATTATTTCTTAGCCACAAGGGCACGATTATTTCGTTCTGTCGATTAGTTCTCCGACTGTTCGTAGTAATAAGAATAGTCTATTCCTTTCATGAACAACTCACGGTCGTTGATTTGGTCGGTCAGCGCATTGCGGAGCAGTTTGCGGATGGCACTGTCATCTACGGGACTTTTGCGCATTGCAGCCAAGTAGTCGTTCTTGTCTATTTTGCTCCAGTCAACACATTTCTTGAGTGAGCGTTTGAAAATGAGGTCCAGCCAGATACGCGTACTGCGTCCATTGCCTTCCATAAAGGGATGTGCTACGTTCATCTCCACATACTTATCTACAATCTCATCAAATGTTGTCTCGGGCATGGACTCTATGGTCGGCAAGATGGTAGAGAAATGTAGTGCGTTGGCAAACGTGAATCCACCTTTGCTGATATTCTTGGTGCGTATCTGTCCCGCAAAATCATACAGACCGCCGAAGATATAAGCGTGTATCTGTTGTAAACATTTGATTGAACCGGGTTCCAAAGTGTTGAGAATACCACTCTCAAACAAATCGTAGGCTTTCTTTCGGCTTTGCCCGTCTATGGTATTATCAGCATATGAGAACCAATCGAAGAATGCCCCGGCTTTTGTATTCGGATAGTGCTTTGCAAGCAATTGTACCCCTTCATAATCTAACACATCCGCTTTGCGCAGTTTGCCGTCCGGAGCCTCGAATTTGAAGTCGTGAGTGCCGCTCACGAGTTGAATTCCAGATGCACTAAGTTTTTTCTTTAGCCACCGCCAATAGTTACCGGCTTTGACATAATCCGGTTCGTCATTGATAGCGCGCACGATATCCGTAGCCGAGAAGTACCATTTGTTCTCTTCATCACTCCAAACAGCACGTATGCGGCGATCGTTATAAAACCGTGTAGATTTCTTTGTACTCATATGTTAGATAATATTTTATCCGTTGTGTTAGCGTTTGTAAATTCGTGTTTTTATATACCCCTCCATATAGATGTCAACCTCGGAGGCAGGCGGGGAGTTTGGTTCCATGTGCTTTGTGGTGAGCTACACACTCACAACACTTTCCGTGTCGAGGACAGTCTTTCGGACAAGGGCAATCTATGGAGTTATGTGGACAGGGCATGGTCGGCGCTATTTTCTTACAATTATGTGTGAATTTGTGAAAGTGCGAAAGGAGAGATTCTACTTATGAAGCATCTTACTTGGGATTAGTGAGAGAACATAATTCATTAGTTCTTCCCTATATGATGCTTGACGAATCAATTCAACCAATTCCTCATCTATTTCAACACCACTGTAAATATCTTGTAAATTAGCAAATGTCTTTATATTATACCCTGTTTTCTGGTAATCATCTTCTATTGGAATCAAACGCCAAAATGGCTCTTCTTCGAGCAAGAAGAATGGCGATGAAAACAAAGTACTTTCTCTACCTAATTTCCCTACATACTTACTAACATTATTCAAGAATTGACCTTCCCAAGCAGCCAACAATGGTATTCTATTCTTTATATCTCTGGTAGATGGACATTTCGGAATATACTCAAAGGTTGATAGTAACAGCAATAATTTGCATACTTTTGCTTTATTATCCGTGGTACGAGTTGCCATCTCGTAAATACGCTTCTCGTAGTATGCAATATCATGTTCCTCCGGAACATTTTCCTGCGACACCTCCTCTACCGATTCTGAGGTTTCGTCATCAGCCTCTTGTTCTAAAGCAGCCTTCTGACTTTTTATGATATTTCTCCATGTTAGATAGTCAAAATCCGGGTATAGTTTGGAAAAGAGATTCATGCAATTCTCTACTATATCCAGCGTCGAATATCCCTCTCTAATTTTTTGAATGATAAAGCGCGTTACATTATTTGCAACATCATCTTCTGGAGACGAAACAACATCCGTTTTGAAATACGATAAATTATCAAGGACTTCCCTTATTCGTTCAATAGTGAATGCAACATATAAACCACCATTAGAAAGTTGTCCCCAGCACAAACCACTTTCTTGGGCATTCTCTAAAATATCTAAGTCACAGAATAAAGAAACTATTTCTTTTTGGTTTATTCGTGGTCTAAGCGTATATGGATTCCAAATCACATAAACATTATGAATGCTATCGTAACCTATGAATAGAAAGACACCACCATTATCTTTGTAGTTTTCTAGATATGGTCGTCTTGGCATTTGTGCTCTATATTTATGCAGCGGATGTGGATTTCCTGCATAGGAGACTGCTCTTAATAAGCAATAGAAATCTTCTCCACCATATGTAAAGTGAAGCAACTCCCATATTGAGCGAATATCGAAACCTGCTTGCGGTAGTTCCGATGCAAGAAGTTCCGCTAATTGTTTACCCGAATAATTCTTTTCGTTCATACAAGTGCACGAAATAATTTACTATTACACGTATCCGTTTGCAAATCAATAGGCTTTATATCAGCAAAGTCCACAGTAAAGCGAATATTGGATATGCCAGTTGGTATTGTTCCTTTGTCAATTCTTGGGATATCTTTACTATCGTATGTAGCGAATGTCTCTTCGGAAATCCCATAGTCAAATTGGTATTCTGCGACCTCATCAAAGTACTTTCCTACAGTTGCCGTTACACACTCTCTCAGATGAATTAGAAGATTGATGTCATCTTGAACTTTATACGATATTCTGTCCATTAAATCGTAGACACTCATACCAAATCCTGTTTGCAGAACAGCTAAAGACGCAATCACTAAACGAGTATTTTCGCCCGGATATAATTGCTCTAAAGAGAAGGTGTGTTTTCTTTGTTCTTTCGTACAAGATTTCACCTCAATTTTATCAACTCCATCGTTAAAATCAAATGGATCTTGTGGTGTAACATGCCATGAGCGAAGAAGGTATTTCGGGTCCTTGGCCATATCAATTACCATTAACTCAGCAAACAAGCCTCGGATGGCACTAACGGATGGTCTTTTGGCATTGGTAAACAATGTGATAATTTTCTTTATTTCAGTATCTAACACCGTGGTTTCCGGAGTTTGAGGAAGGCGTAATAACACCATATTTACCACATCCAAGAAGTACTTTTGAAACTCTTCATCGTCGGAATTTAATTGCAAGACTGAGTATTGCTTTACAAAATTCTCTTTCGTTGCATTATCATAGATGTCGCAAGAACGATTGTACATTACTGTAAATAACGACAACTTAATATCTACTTGCTTCGTTGAGTCACAACATTCTACAAAAAAGATAGGTCTTCCATCTTTTGTACAACCCAATTTGTGCGGTAACTGCTGAGAAAACGATTCAACCTCATAGCGATTGTCGTCTCTTCTATTACTTTTCAGTTTCTGAAAAAGTGTATTTAATTCGCTCTTCCACATAGTTTTTAATACTCGTAATAATCAAAACTTAATCCATCCGGGTAATATATTGCAAGATTACATGTTTCTTTGCAATGGTATGCCACGCGATATTGAGGATCGTCTATTTTGATATGATGCAACTGAATTGTCAATAAAAAGTCATCAGATTTAAAAGACCTATCGCCAGGATAAGCGACGCCGCCATCAATTGATTCACCGGCTTGCAGATTTCCCGGTTTTAAATCGTCTTTTAGAGTACGCGATCTAACTGCGTCGAAAGCCATTTGATAAACTCGCACTTTTCCTTGTCCTGCGTTGTTCTCTAAAACATAACGCAAATATTGAATGGTTGCGGAACGTCTATCTCGCAGTTCTGCATTATAAAATTGGAATGCACTTAGCAATTTTATAGCATCCTCAATAGAAACGTCCACATATCTATGATTTCGTTTTGCATGCCCGTAATCTTTTGCATTGATAAAATCATCAATATGGCTTTGAACAAAAACATTCATCACATCCAGATTCTCACGTAAGAAATCAGATGTATTATATTGTTTCCAACTTGACATTTGATGTTTTACGTAATTTTTAGACAGGACATTCTTTCGTGTCGGTTTTAGCACATGTGAAATGATAAGAGCTTTTGCCTGTTCTTTATATTCGGCAATAGTATGATTAGGACAGCGTTTTAGCGCGTCACGCAAAATTTCTTCGTGATCTACATAATCAGTAAACTCTTGCTTTGCTTTTTCTGATACGTAAATGCGGCATACATCAAGATATTTCTTTTTATAACCGAAGAACCGACAACGTTGTTCAATAGTATCAGCTGTTGCAGTAGTTGAATTGGTTCTTGGCATAAAAGTCATGGATAGTTTTTCTACCGTAAATCCACGATTGAGCATATTGGCTCCAACGAGGATAAAACCTTTGGCCGTTTTCCAATCAATTTCCGTATCAGCACCACTATGCACAAGTGGAGTTTTGATATTCAGTAGAGCCTTTAAGAAATACGAAAATATTTCTTCTAAAGAAGGGCAATTCTCAATAGTAGTCGCTAAATCATCATAGGCTGGTTGTAATTCTTGTTTAAACAAGTCTCTATTGACAGAATCAACTGTCAAATCAGCCCAGTCCATTAGCAAAGCATCTATCCAACGTTTATACTTTTCATTAGCATTCTTAGTTCCGTCAATATGCACCATCATTGAAAGGTAAGGTACTTCCTTTCGTATGAAAACCTTACATATCACACTGATAATAAATTGCTGCAATGCAAATATCAGAGTGTCAGGGCATGCAGAGAGTGGATTCTTACTTGATTCAACCTCAATATCCGGTATACGACGAATATGTAGTTTATGAGCTTGTTTGAAGAAATAATTGCCGCCGGTATATTCTTTTCCTGGTGTAAGAACAGTATGGTACTTGGGTGAAAGTATATCGTCGGCGTCAATCATTAATAAGGATTGCGGAGTAGCCGTATATTGAATATATGAATGGTTAGGGAGTGTGCGCTTTAGGAAGATTATGCTTTCATATGTACGACTTTGTTCATCCTCTTCCCAATCTTCTTTCTTGCAATTCTTATGTGCGTACGTATTCAAACTGGCTTGATCTGCCTCATCGTCAATAATCAACACGCTACTATCGCCGATACAAGATTTTATATCGGGAGACTGGAATAATTGCGCCAGATTGTTGATGTGCTTGTAATGCTTTAAAATAGGTATCAAGATTATACCATCTGTATACAAAAGCAACATGCGTAAGGTGCGCGTATCTTCGATATTTTCAATGATATTATAATCCAGTGCGCCATCTTCATCTAAACCTAAATCAGTCTTTAGACGAGTTGCTGTTTGATTTTGAAGATTGGTTTTTGTTCCTGTAAGATATATGATGATTCTATATCCGTTATCAGCAGCGAGTGTGGTTAGTGTGGTAAAAGACATGGTCTTTCCACTCTGAACATATCCAACGGCTAAGTTAGTGACGCAGCCGTGCTGTCCGGGAGGAATACAACGAGACAAGATTTCGCATGCTTCTCGGCATACGGTTTCCTTTTCTTCCGGAAGAAGACTTAATCGTTTTTGGTAATTAAGGGTATGCTCTCCAATTACTATTCTGCGACTATCTTCGACCTCTGTGGTATGTATTGAAACTTGTTGGCTCATAGTTCTCCGAAGAAATTATTAAATCTATTACGGAACGTTCCTCTGCTTGCCATTTGCATCGACAACTCTGTCTGGATAAGAACTTTTATGAAATAAACTACTTTGTCCAAATCCTCGTCGTCATTGCCATAACTATCAAAGAAAGCATTACTTAAATTGATGGTCGTAGTATATGTGCCATCCGGATTCTTATCTAACTCATACAGTCCTTGTTTTTGACCTTCTGCTTTAGTTTTAATGGTGAGTTTAATCGGTTGATTATCGATCACCATATCTATTTCCTTTTGGTATTTAGCCGATTCTCGTACCTCTTTCGGAGGCTGTTGCACTACGACATTGGGATTTTCTTGTACGGGTTTATCAATGTTCTTGTCTGAGGTATTTATAATAATAGGCTTTGACAATACTCTTGCTAAACCATCCGCAACTCGTCTTGATGTCTTTTTAATTTCAGCCGCAGTCCTGTCCTTCTTAAAATTGCTTGCCTGTCCAAACACGTCAATACATTGGTGCTTTTTTATCTTATCGTGCAAGTCTTCGGCTAAGTCTTCAATAAAAAGTGTAAATGCTTCGTCTTCTTGGAAAGCATTCTTTTGGAAACTCACATCGAAGCCTTCAACGCTTAATTCTCCAAATATACGTTTGTATTGCGGAGAACCCACCTGTCCACATAAAGCATAAGGACGATATTTGTCTTCACCGCTATGTCCAATAGCGCGACCACGTCTGAAGATGAGGAAACCGTTTTCTTTATCAGTACTCATCGTTTCCAAAACACCAATAAAGCCAGTTACCTTATATTTGCTATTCTTGGGGCAAAAAGATATATCAACCTTCCACTCCTTTTCTTTGCCCTCAATACGTACGTCTGCTCCCACTCGTTTATGATAAGGTGCGACTAAAACTTTCGGCTCTGAAACTTGTTGCACTTCCCCATTGATCACCAACTCTAAAACACCATCTCGGATGAACTTAGTGTATGTACTTGCGAGGTGACGTTTAACAGCTGCAAGTTGTTTCGGTCGATTTTGAGATAGTTGCTTCAAGGTGATACGAGTATAGTGCTCTGTAGGAGATGCTTTTTGCTCATCAACATTCAGAGAAGTTTCTTGATGGTCTATAACCTCGTTAATATCAAATACTACAGTCTTTTTGACACCATCACCAAGAGCACAGGTCTCTACTTTCCATACATCAGAGAACCAAATGGATGAGACTTTCATACCCATACCAAACTCGCTTAATCCACTGGCATCAAGTGGTATATTGGCAAGTTCAAATGCGCGTTGGTAGTTATCTGCTTCTATACCCCATGCGTTGTCAGTAATGGTGATTTCGTTATCATCAATATGTATATCCACACGCAACTTGCCTCCCTCGTTGATTTGAGAAAGTTTCTCTTTGTGCGCGATAAAACTTTGTAAAGAGTTATCTACGTACTCTGCGAGTGCATTCCATGCGGTATTGGCAATATACCGGAACGTTGAATAAACTAACGGTTTGGTTGCAATTGATACCTTAGCCATTTTGTATGATTTTTAATGCGATTAACTTAATAATATCTACATCCACTGCATTCCCAAGAGCCTCGTATACGCGATTTGTCGGCAGTTTGTCAAACGACAGATCTTGCATGCCTTGAATCTTTGCAGCTTCTTTAGTGGTCATATAACGACCTTTCTGGGTTGTTCCATCAGGAAGCGTAGTCTCTATCCAAGGGAACACAGGCACCTGCGTACCCATAAATGTTAAAGCCGGAGAATAGGTCGGTTCCTTAACTCGTATTCCAGATGGACGGAATTGGACAATCTTGTGCTCTATATTCATAGCCCAATCCTCTTTGCAGTTCCACTCAAACTTAATGAAACTATCTTCCCAGCCAGTTATTTGCTTCTTCCATTCATCAATCCACTCCTTATTGCGTTCATAGAAATCACGATTCTCCCTTATGAACTTCTGTTTCCAGTCGGGGAATACTCGGGCGCGTTTGGAACGAGCATAGTTCGGTAGTTTACTTAAACAAGCCTCTAATGTTTCTCCTTTTATTGGTTCTCCAAGCGTTCCACAATGCCCAATTAAATCAGCTCTTTTGCAAAACGCAGGTGCGGTACCTGTGTATGGATAAGTTGCACCAAATTCCATAGCCCAAATAGGAGCATGTGGAAGTTCTGCGTGCCGTTTGTTACATTCGTCGAGGAACTCCTGCCAAACATCAATGCGACGTCTATAGATAGGCTTAATAGCCTCACCGCGATCTTTTTCATCAACAATGCTGTTAATGTCACATTGTGCATGCTCTATCGGCTCTGGGAAATGGAAATTTTGTTGGAAGTCCTCCCAATTATCAGCATCTCTGTTTATTCCGACAATGTATATACGCTTACGATGTTGTGGAATTCCAAATTCATGAGGAGAAAGAATAACCTCTTTAACTTCATAATTCAGTCCACCCTCTGCTTCCGTATCATTTAAACGATGATAAATAGTATTCCAAGTGTTATTATCATCATGCGTTTTTAAGTTGGATACATTTTCCAAGAAGATATACTTGGGTCGCCTAATTCTGATAATATCAGCAATATAATCAAAGAGCACTCCTCTACCTTCTTCATCGTTAAAGCCCTGTTGTTTTCCTGCTTTACTGAATGGCTGACAAGGGAATCCGCCGCATAATAAATCATGATTCGGGACTAGAGTCCTTATTTTATCATCTGAATTTAGAAGAGTGATATCGCTATTAATTTCTTCAACAGGAATATGATAATTTTTGCTGTATTGCTTGCGCAAATCCTCCCTCAACTCAGACGCAAATACGCATTTCGTTTTGATTCCCCATTCTTTGCCAATCTTTTTTAATGCCAAGTGAAATCCTCCAAGTCCGGCGAATAGATCAATAAAACGAATTGTCCTTTGTCCGTTCCAATTAAAGTGTTCTACGTTCTGAGCAATTAACAAGTCTAATCCTGTTAAACATATAGGAGTGAACTTTTCAATATCAGGATGAATGTAGTGAAGATACTTCTGAATGCCAGTTAAATAAAATGGTGGAATATTAGTAATCTCTTGTCCTATACCGTACAAGTAATAATTTCCGCGAGGATTAGTATAACCCATCTTCGCCATCTCTTTTTCAGTCTTCTCTACATGTTTCCCATTATACTTGAATAAACGTATGCCAGTGGAATAATTTTTACAATCGTATAGGAATATATAATCTGGAGAGACATATGCAGATTGCTCTCCATCGCGCTTTGCAAAAAGATCTCCCGACGCTCTTACATTATAGTATTTATGTTGAAGCACCCATTCCAATTGATGTTTGTCAGAACGGTATGCTCCAAAGAGGAATCTTGCATTCCACTTAGAATTAAAATCAAATATTTTAGATGCTTTCGCCATTTACAATTCTTCAAAAGGCAACGCTATGCAGCGTCCAAAGGCAGACCAATGCCCATCGCTGCATAGTATTTGTTGCCTATGTGTTCTTTCCGCTTCATATTGGTCTTTTATGGATTTCGCGGCTGTTGTTTAGTCGAGGAAAATCCAACTATTAGCGATGTCACTCGCTTTATCGTTGTCCGGCTCTCCGTCTCGAATGAGGTCGGCTATCGGATAGATACCGTCATCCTCAGTTCCTTGGAGATTGTCTTCCATTTCTGCGCGGTACTCCATTTCGTCTTCATCGAGATAGACGTGGAGTGTTGCGTTCTCGTACCCGTCCGGGTTGTCGAGGTACTCTTGTACTGCGTCGTAGATTCGTTCTTCCAACGCGTGAATGTCTTGAATACTTGCCATAATTTAGGTCTTTTATGGATTAATAATAAATTGATCTTGCATTTGCTACGCACGCAAAATTGCGTGCAAAGGTACGAATTTTTTCGAATATATGCAAGGAAAATCACAGATTTTCGATTCGGACGGCTGATTTTTGTGTCTCGGTCTTGTCCCGGTCATGTCCCGCTCATCGCTCGGTGGGGATAGACGATGCTATTTTTCGATTATCTCCCAATGACCACTATAGCCACTGCCAACATATTTGATATGCGGTAGTTTGGCAAGGCGGCGACCGATGGTCTTAACACTCACATGCAGCAGTTTCGCCAACTCTTCACGCGTGATCTTCGGATTCTCTTTAATCAGAGAAGCAATGTCTTGAGGGACATCTTGAAGGACACCTTGAGGGACACCTGCCTCTTGGCTTGCCACAAAGGCTTCTATCTCCGCTTGCAAGTTGGTGTTATGCAAACGCATCATAACAGCAGGGAAGATTGACTCGTCTTGCTTGTCGCGCGTGTCGTTAAGCGCTTGGATATACTCGGCTTTCTGCTCTTTGAGCACCTTTACAGGAATAAGCCCGAACTCCCATTGTAGCATGTTCATTACAAGGCGTGACATGCGACCGTTGCCATCCGCCCATGGATGGATGCTTACCAAGCGGTAGTGCGCCACAAACGAAAGACGATAGGCGGCAAGGATATCATTCTTTGGCAACGAGGAACGTTCGTTATTGAGCCATCGGCAGAAATCCGCTAAGGCCTGCGGTACTTTCTCGTGCGCCAGATAACTGCGTCCGCCGAAACCTGCCGTCACATTCACTTTACGCAATTCTCCTTCTGCGGCAGAGAACGAACCCAACGGCGTGTTATACGTGCTTCCTGTGTTCTTCATTACGATAGATGATAGACGGCATAGCATATCCACAGTAAATGATGTGTGCTGTTCTGCCAGACGTTGCGCCTCCTCGTACGCAGCCTTGAGATCAAGATTCATCATCTGTTCTTGCAGTGTGCGGCCGGGAGCAGTTATGCCTTCGTCAAAGAGTAGCTGGTTCTCTATCTCCGTGACGGTTGAACCTTCGATGGCCGTGGAGTGCGTGATGATAGAATACAAGTAGAATTTCTTGTAATCAATCTGCTCCTCGATGCCTAATTGACGATAGCGTTCTATGGTTTGCAGTATATCAGCCATGTTTGTATTATTTAGCGATTGCGTTTTACCTTGCACACAAAATGCGATGCAAAGATACGAAAAATAATTGACATATACAAATAATTTTGTACATTTGTACAAAGTCAGCCATATTTCCGAACAAAAATTGTACGTTCACGTCATTCATCGCACCTTTCTGCCACGCTTTTCGGACGTTGCAGACGCAACAGTTGTCCGACCAGATAACCGATACCGAGTCCGAAGAGGTTATCGATTTACTCTTGTTTATCTGAGTATCAGGTCTTTGAGATGGATCTGCGGGTGGCGGTATTGACGATCTTTGCGTACCTGTTGACCGTTCGTGCTGATGGCTTGTTGCGCACAAGCATGAACGCACGCGAGACACACGGTACAATGGTCTCCGGTGACGGCTTTTTTGTCTGTCAGGCGGATGTTCTCCATCGGACAAACTCGTACGCACGTACCGCAACCGTTACACTTGTCCGCAATCACTTTCGGGCCCAAACAATGAATCATGCCTCTCTCTATTGCCTTGCGGCCGAGGAGCCATGAGAGGAGGCCGAACCAACTGTAGTGCAGCGTGTGGCTTTCGGCTTGCAGTTCGCGGATGATCAGCTCCATACGTGTCGGCACACGATCGAACTTACCCAACTGTTTATTGGGATTGCGTCCGAAAGCCAGCGCACTGTTATCGGGCATACTGACCTTATGGCTGTATGCCAGTTCGATACCTTTCTCGCGCAGAAGACGACGCAGTGTCCAGATGCAGTTTCCTGCCGCGCTGCCACACGTGACGACCGTAAAGACATAAGACTGCGGACTGATCTTCAGACGCGCAATCATGTCGGGCAAAGCCGGCGGCAGATTAAAATCGTAAGTCGGGAAGACCAAACCGATACGCTTTTCGTTCGTCAAGTCTTGCTGAACGGCTTCGGTCAGCAGCATCAGTCGTTCGTTCAGCCTGTCTGCTAATTGTCGTGCGACAGCAAGGCTGTTTCCTGTCGCGGAAAAATAAAGAATCATATATATGCGATTTTGCCTGCAAAAGTACAACTTTTTATTGATATATGCAAGCATTTTACCACTTATTCCGTGTTTTTTGCACAAAATTATTCCACTTATTCCTATTTTTTTCGTTTTTTTCTTGCATATGTCAGAAAAATGTAGTAATTTTGTATTCAGTTTCATGAAGAAGGCAATTATGAATGATGTAAAGCGCTTAAAATCAGCGAATTACAAACGGGGGGGGTAAAATGTCTATTCGCGAGTTTTATTACGAATACCGCTCAGAGCTGGTATTCGGCTTTTTGTTAACGGCTTTGATAGTGGCGAGTTATATGCTCTCGCCGTTGATTCCCTTGGAGGTATATCGGAAGATCATATCTCCAACGTTGAATTGTGCCATTTTGGTATGTTGCGCTATGAGCGCGTGGGCCCTTTTCCGTCATCATCAGGGCATACGTGTGCGTAAAATGAGTGCCTATGTGATGACGGCTTGGGTGCTGGTCCTGTCTATCGGCATGTGGATGAAGTTGAGTAGGCATAATTCGCTCACCGCTGCTGATGGTATGCTGAGTATGGACGGTTGGGAGTTTGTGCTGGGCAGCATTCTCGGATGGCTATTGCTTGTCTATCCGACGGAGCTTCTGCGTCCGGGATGGCTCAATTTCAAACGCGCGATGTTCGATCTTCTGCCGGTTGCTGTGATCGGAGTCCTTGACGCACTGCTGGATACGGATATGCGATGGCTCTTGGCTGCTTATCCTTTTGTGTTGTTGGCCTTTATCGTTGTGAACATCCGTGCTTACCGTGCTTATTGCGAGAATTACTATTCTTCCATGGAAGATATTGATGTACAGTGGGTGGTACGGTATATCATAATGATTGTTATCTTAGGAGCCTCCTATTGTTTTCTCTCTTTTGCCCGTTTCCCGACCAGACTTTTTACCCAGCAATGGTTGCTGCTCTTTATTGTTTTTTATAGTAATGAACAGATTCTTTTCCGTCCCGACCCATGGGTAGAGCATGTGCGCGAGAGGAAAGAAGATGAACCGGAAGGAGAAGATAACGGTTCTTCTTTGACAGGAAGCGAAAAGGGGTATCGTGCGGCGTTAGAGCAATGGATGGTGACCGAGAAACCCTATCTGAACAAAGATTTCCGCCTGACCGATCTCCGGCAAGTATTACCGCTGAACAGGACCTATCTCTCGCAGTTCATCAATGCCGAATACGGGTGCTCTTTCTACCAGTATGTAACGAAATATCGTATTGAAGAGGCGAAGCGTCTGATGAGCGAGAACCCGCAGATGAAAGTTCAGGAAATCTCGGACAGGTGCGGCTTCTCTTCGTCCACAGTCTTCGGCCGAATCTTTGTACGTGAGACAGGTAAAACCCCGACGGAGTGGCTCGCGCAATTCGACAATACATCAAAATAAGATACTTTTTTTCGACTTTAAAACAATAAGTGAACAGGGTACTTGTATATGTGCTCTGTTTTTTGTAACTTTGCAGTCAATATTAACGTAAATTTGCAATTTTGTTATGAATATAGTCTGTATGAAAGAATTAAGGGTACGATTTCTGTTGTTGATTTCGGTATTATTTGTCTCAGCCGGGATGTGGGGTGATGATGGTTTTACTCCGACCGACGGTGGTCTGGTGGTGAATCTCAAGCACGGTCAGCGTATCCTGATCTCCACGATGGTGGACCACGATAATGATCCGGCTACTCCGGATCGTGAGTACTTCGTCGAGAATTATACCCGTTATGGCGGAGATGATTACTTCACGTATGATAACAAGTATAGTGAAGGTCACCACCTAAAGTTGGTCATGCAGAGTGATACTGCTACGAGGCCGGCTTCGACCTCTATCTGGACGGTGGACACAGCGTTGAGTCGTATAGACGTGAAAAATGTCATAAAAGGTGGAGCTAACAAAGATTATGCGTTAGGTGGTATTTCCTATACGATCTGGAATGATAACCGAACATTAAGCACTACTAATACCAATAATAGGTGGCAGTTTTGGGGAGATCTGGTGGAAGGTACGACCAGTGACAAGCTGTGCGATGTGGTTTTTGTTGTACCGACGGATTATGAATTTGTAACCTCGTTCGACCCGAAAAGCACGATTACGAAATCGGCGGATGTTCGAATGCGCGATAAGCCGACGCAGGATTCCAAAGGCCGCTTCAACGGCAGAACCGGCATAGGATTTATGGGAATGGCGTATCGTGAGGTGTATTGGCTGGAAATCCCGCTTTTTCACACACCTGTGTCTTATAATAATTCCGCTCTGGTGGTGTTTAATACGACTAATGCGGTTAAAACGACGTGGGGAGCCGGAAGTATTAAGCCGGGCTGCGCCGGATATGCCTATAACAATAAAACCCACCCCAACACGCCTCGTACGATCTTCCGTCTGTATATCCTCGACGAGCCGTTCCATAGCTGTCCTGGTACGTATTCTTTTGCGTTCGATGAGCAATATACGACTAAATATCGTCAATCGAATACGATGGATGATAGTACGGGTGTGAAGAACGTCTATACGGTCGATCTCTCAGAGTGCATGACCCGTATTCCCGGAACCAAGTACTACCAAACAGATTTGATGCACGTACCGGAACCGGATGACAGTTATTATTATGTGGGTTGGAACGACGATTACCGAATGGGTCGCGGTGCTTCGCCCTCTGAGCCCTTGGGTTCTTCTACGGCGAAGTCGGAGTTTGCCCCGATGAGCGACTTGCCGCTCCAATATATGCCTTCTACCCTCAAAGCGCCAAAAGGAGCTTTGGGACGCATGATCGTCGATACGACCTCTGCGGCAGACAACCTCGGCGTGGTCTTCCGTCCCGCGGGCGTGTTCCTCAAAGTGGACGCAGGAGAAGGCAGGTATCGTAACATCGAGATGCACCCCGAGGAGGGAGATACCTCGTGGATCTGTAATGAGATGTGGACCATCACCGACGCTTATACTACGCTCACTATCAAAGCTACCTTATATACACAACCGAATTACAGCGATTCCGATCCGGGTCAGGATATAGAGGGATGGAGCGAGTATGTTGTGGGTAACACGATACCTTTGGCCGGTGACCCTGAACATAAGGTTACCGGCGGCATGACCGGTTGGGCGCGTGTCTATGTCAATAAGAGTTCTAAGAACGGTGGTCTGGAGTTCGTACAGGCGGAGCCCTACAAGTATATCCGCTACGATAACAACGGCCATTTCGGCGCCGATATTCCGGCAACACACGCGGTAGCCGGTGAAGATACAGCAGTGGTACAGGATCATCTTCTGATTAACGGTTATAATTTCCGCGGATGGTACACCAAGGCGGATACGACCGACGGAGACGGTACGTGGTATCAACCCGGCAATGTGTTCAGATTTACCGATTTGGACGAAGATGACAGGGACTCGCTGATCCTCTATGCGCAAGCCAAATACGAAGGAGGTATCAACGTGGCGATCTCGTTCATGAAGGACGGCGAACGCTATTTCATGACCCATCCGGGTGCACAAGCGCCGCGTTACGCTCGAGCACGGCATTTTGAGGATTATACCGATACGTACCAGGGTATGGCGAACGCCGATAACATCGATCCGCATTACCTGACTACCTATCTCTTGGTGGGCAGAAACACCATTTGCGCCGAGTGCGATCCGGACGAATATGTGTTCGACCCGAAGCATGAGATGGTCAAAGGTGGTGTCGATTCGCTGATGTTCTACGAGAAATTTGTGCCGGACGCAGAGGAGTATCCGGGATTGTATTTTACGGCTCCGAATGTGATTCTGGCGAATGATACCTGGGCGGGTCTCTTCAAGTCCTCCGCAGAATGGCCGACGCCCGGTGATCCTTGTATCGAATCTACCAAACTCTCTTCTACCCACTATCTGTCCGGTTTCCCCTCAACGATTACAAGAGAGCCACGTGGCAATAATGCGGAAGGATCGAATATCGTCTATAATGCGGAATATGATCAGTTTGATGCCACACTTTCGGAAGGAACGGATTTCATGATTTCCGGTGTGGGTGTGGTAGATGAGCATTATATCGTCCTGCCGGATACGCTGGACGATAAGGCGGTCTGGAATGATACCATCGAGTTTGGTTTGCATTCGGGTGCGTCCTCTAATCGGCAGGTATGGTCTAAGCTGATTGGTAAGCAACTCATGCTGCAGATGACGATGGGTGACAAGATCGTGTATTTCCACCCCAATGATGCCAAGACCGTGACTACGGCGACCGACTTGCGTGTCACGAACGCGTACGGTCTTGCGCAAACCTTTGAGTATATCCGCGACGCGCGTGTGGAGTCGCTCGGAACGGTGGATGAGGAGGACAAGCCGCAGATGAGCACATTGAAGGACGATTTCAGCCGACTTGTCACCTCCGGTCTCAGTAGTCCGAAGAACGTGGAGTATGAGAGCAAGTATATCGACATCATCGATACCATTCGTATCGCCTTGCGTCCGACGCCGAGATCGAAGATCAAGGCGTATTACGGTCGGTGGAACGATGATGCTGTGGGCTTGAAGAAATCGGCTACCGGCACGCGTTACCGCGACGTCATCGTCCGTACAAAAACTTACCATTATGGCGATTCGATAACCGTCTTGGAACTCGTGCCGGAGCACGAGGTCTATTTCTTCAACCCCTTGGCGGGAAACACCCGTACGGTCAACTTCAACCTGATGCGAACGACCTATCGTACGCTGCTGGACGTGAACAATAAGGTAGTGGGCGAGGAGGCTGTCTCGCATGATACCATCAATCCCAGCCTGATGCTCGCACCGAGTTATTGTACCTTTACCTCCAGAGGAACTTATTTCGAGGTACCAACCGCAGCCAGTCGAACCGCTACCGTTCGTGCGTTAAATCTGAATAAGAGCACCGAGGTCAAGGATACGATGATCGTTTCGGTGAATGTCACCATCGGTGCCGTCACGTATCCCGTCACGGCACGCGTGCCCATGACGCAGATGTCCCTCGAGGGAGATGAACTCGTCTGGTCGGTGGAGAGCGGCGGTAAACGCTATTATATCATGGCAGGTTCCGAAGGACTCATCTTCCGTCAATTCCAGAACAAAAATGGTATACTCTATAAAAACGAGGATGCTAAGACCGCCTTGGTGAGAGGCTCTGCCAATGCGGCGAATAGCGATACCAAATATATCACGCCGTGGCACTTTAGCTATAATCCCGCGGATCCTACCTTTACGCAGATAGCGCTGAAGACCAAATATTACGTGAATTGCTATTTCAAGATTCCTGCGGACGAGGTGGGCTCCGTAGCTACGGTGCATGCCACGGACTCTTCGCATCTCACCTTCCATTACGTCCATGTTTATACGAACGATAACGCCAATGAGGAGGAGCAGGTGAAACTGCAATACGGCTCAGATAAATGGCTGCAGTTTACCGTCACCGGCGGTAGCGGACCGCAACTCAAACTCGTGGCGAGCGAAGAAGAGGCGTCTGTCTTCTCTTGGAGCTATCTGCAGCGGGAGTATAGCCTTCTCAATAATGGTACTTATCCCAGCCGCGACTCCGTGGTCTTCGGGTATAACACCGATATGACAGTCGCTATCCAGACCCGCTATAAAGCCTATAAGGAGTACTCGATGCTCGTGGGCAATAAGGTCGTTTATTGCTGCCGCGAGGACGAGAACGACATCGCAAACCTGACTGACGATGAGCAGGAATGGCGGACGAACTATGCTATTACCTATATCCCCGATGCGCGTGATTTCGATGGCGATGATCCCGTCAGCGGATTGAGCCATTCCCTCAATACCACGACACTCACTACGACGGTCTCTACCTCCGGCGCTACCACCTCTCCGATGGGGATTACGATAGGCGGCAAGAACGTCAATATAGTGGATACGCTGCATGTGACCCTGACGCTCGATAAAGAAGCGCCGGCGTACCGGTTCAAGGATAAATGGAGCAACTTCAAATCCATTAGCGATGCCGAACTCAAGATACCCTTGATCCGTAAGGTCTATCATGTCGAGGCATTCGACTCGCTCAAGGCTTTCGTCGAGAACGATGAGTATAACTATACCTTCCCCAACGCGATTGATGATACCGTTTCGCATGAGTTCGTTCTCGGTACTGAGAGACGTATCGGTAACCATGTCCATGATGTAAACGAAACGAGTATAGCCGTCATTGACGTAGATATCAAAGATGTAACGGACTCCATGAAACTCAATGATATCTACAAAGCGCAGGTACGACTCATTGACGAAACGGGTAAAAAACCGACGTGGTGTCGTATCAGCGACAAGAGTGACCATACCATCACCATCGAGTGTACCGAGAGTGGTATCCGTACACCGCGTACCGCCTATGTCTATGTGGCCTATCTCATTCAGTTTAAAGGGGAAGCACAACCGCGATTTGAAAACTTCCGTTTCACCGTTTCGCAGCCCAGTTTGTATGAGTACGCCAATAACCAGGTGCTTGTCCATAACTCCGGCGCCTCCGGCGATCCGCTGGACGAAAAGGGAATGCAGCAGGTACACCAGAACAAACGTATCCTCTACTATTATCCTGAGCAGAATGTGGAACTGCCGATTCGCGATTCCCACTTCTTCGGATGGTGGAGATGGTTCCGCGAGGGAGAAGGAGAGATAGGTGACTCCGATATACCGCAGGAGGTATGGCGTCAAGCGCCGGTGAATACCGGTACGTGGAATATCCCGTTCCGTATTATCGGTGACTCCGTTTGGGTGGATGAGAAGGATCACTCGAAAGGCAAGAAACTCGTGACCATGGGACGATATACCGTCTTCCATTATCGTTCCAGCCAGTATGCGGATGTCCGGAATAATCCGCCTTGTAAGACCGCCCTCGTCGCGCCGCCGGTGACAACCTTCGGAGTTCCCGAAGCAAAAAAACCGACCGTCACATATGCCGTCGATATCAGTAACTACTACGATAAACTGCCGATGTCCGTTTCGGATAAGAACCAGGTCGATCGCGCGAGACTGGATACCATGCAGCGAATTCCCGAACCGACGCTCTCGCTGCGCGAGGTCTTCGAGTTGCACCCATGGACCGAGATGGCAGAGCGTTTGGAAGGCTATAAGAGCACGAGAACCACGAACGATGCAGGTGAATATGAGTTGGCAAGTGAGAGGTATATGGAGGATCATGTGATGATGGCGCCCTTAGGAAACCAGTTGCTCCTCAAGACCGAGCAACGCTATAACTATGCGAACTTGGAGAAGGGTAAACACTCCGAGTCCCTGCTCGGCTACTATATGCGCGACGATCACTGGTC